>TARA_R100001594_G_scaffold48919_1_pt1 | contig 11385 bp, 19 predicted proteins | sample TARA_R100001594 | Tara Oceans TARA_R100001594 (sample SAMEA2622752) | marine metagenome | biome: marine biome (ENVO:00000447); feature: marine epipelagic mixed layer (ENVO:xxxxxxxxx); material: "saline water (ENVO:00002010), including plankton (ENVO:xxxxxxxx)" | depth 150 m | reverse complement strand
ACTATACCACGATACCATCCCGGCAAGGAAGGGTCAAGAAAGTCTTGGGTTCTTATCTCTTCCTCACCCATAAGACCACGCTTCGCACCAGTTAGAAACCCCTCATTTGGTGTGGTATCTATACCACCAAGGGCTTGATGTATATCTCCACCAAGTTCTGTTTCTTTTAACCCTACCTTTAATGCTTGGGCGGGCCTTTCTATTTTGGCAAGCATGCCCATGAAGCCTCCACCTTTTGCTGGAGCCTTCTCAGGTTTAAGACTAACCTCTAATCTTTTTCTTTGCTCGTCTTCTGGTAAGGTAAGAAATTCATCAGTAACATTAGCATTATAGGTCTGTCCCTCATAGTCGAACCTTACACTAGGCATCAATCCTCTCCAAGTTCTGTATGCCCTCGGCTAGTCCAGTTCCACCTACAAGATCAGCTATCATTTGCCTAGCCTTCGCTAACCGTATATCACGCTGTGGTTGCACTGGAGCGTTCTTCAATCTTCCAGTACCCCACGCGGCAACAAGTTCGGCGGCGGCCCCATCAATATCATATTGCGCTATCTCCATGATTCGATTCCATATACGTTCTTCTTTAGTCTTGCCTTCTTCCATACCTAGTTGATGACCAGACAATACCGATGCTTGTTCAGGGCCAACTAAAGGAGTTAATCTTTCGTAGGCTTCTCTTGCATTCTTAGGCATATTACCATCTTTGTATACAGCCTTAACTACATCAGCAAAGTGTTTGCTTTCGTTATACGCTCTGCCCTGCTCGATGATAGCCATTCCTCTTTCAAAAAACTTATCTGTTTTTGCACCTGCTGCTGCGAGTCCAAATCCATATTTAAGCATATCGCTAAGCTGTTTTTTTCCTTGATCCGCTAATGCTTTTTGTTGCTCGGCAAACCCCATAAGATCAGATGGCGCACTCCAAGGCTCTTGAGTGGCATAAGGTTCTGGTGGTGCAACCATAGGCTCATCCTCTCTAGTCATAATACCATAGCCTGTACCTAAAACTGATGCCCCAACACCTCCCGTAATAAATGGGTGACGACGAGCGTATCCAGCAGGAAGTGTTTCAGTTACAGCAGGAGATCCGGGATATGTACGAGTAGGTGCGTTTCGTGTTCCTCCTACTTTTGCACCGTCTTGAACCGTCCCATATGGCGCTTTCTCTCTTCCATAACTCCTGAATTGGTTATAAGGTCTACCTTCTATATGCGCTTTATGCGCCTCTCGTCGGAGTTTAGATATAGGAATACCCGGTGTAGTGCGCCTTCCTGTTTTGTAATGAACTCCCGGTCTAACATATGGTGACACCCAAGGTTTATCTAATGGTTTGACTTGAGTATATCTGACCGTATGTGGTGCTGTAGCAGATCTCACTACCTTGTCAACGCCTTGAGCTGTCTTCCTTAGAGGAAGGTTCACTCCCTTACCTCTCATTAGCCAAGGCCAAAGACGAGGAGCTGCCTTAATTAACCAAGGTACTGCCGCTAGTGGACCTGCCATTAGTATAACCCCCTTCCGTAGTATGGGTCAGGATTAAATCTCATAAGTCTATTAATTCTATTTCTTTCACGCCTATCATCTATTCCTTGAAATGTCCTGCCCATTCTGTTTAATATATTACCTATGTTTAAAAGGTGTTTTCTATAACCCATGTTCCCATTAGAAGCGCCTCTTGGTGTAAAAGCAGGGTAAACTGCTCCCTCTGGAAGAGGGGTAGACCCTACACCCGGAGCCATCATGTCTCCAAATACATAACTTCTTCGCGGATCTCCATGAGTATATTGAAAATCAGTTGGTTGGTCTGCTTGCTCTCGCGTAACGGGACGACCTAAAATATCTTCGCCGGCAATATGGCGTTGATATATATTTGGATTATAAGTTCTATGTCTCATTGCATCTAGCCAAGCATTTGGCGGCACAGGGGTTTCTGGTTGTCTTTCATAACCACTGGCTACTTCTCTAATTGTCTGAGGTATCATAGATGGAATATCTAACCTGTCTACTAGCTCTCCTTCCTTGCCGTCCAGACCTTGCCATTTAATAAAACTGTCATCATCATCATCTACCCATTCTTTTGTAAGGGTTGCATTGCCCCTCTTCTCTACAAGTTTATTCTTAACCTCTGGCTTCTTATAATTCCTAGCCATAAAGCCATGTGCTGTCTGCTCAAAAGGAACGGCATCAAATATAGCCTGATTCCTTAATGAGTCTGCTTGCCTTTTCTTTAACCATTCTAATGCGTTCATCTTATCCACCAATAAGGTTTTTGTTGTTCCCAAGGTCTAAACTGACCCATCATGCTAGGCCATTGCCTCTGCCCACCACCAGCTACTACTGCTGGAGCCTGACCTATATCCTCACCTCTCATGCTTTCCATAAGGGATAAAAGGTAGGCTTGCTCCATAAGGTTCATTTCCTCATCATCATCCTTTTTGCTTTCTCCACTGGCTCTAGGTATAAAACCATAACCGGGAACCATATCAGCCTCTAGTCCGAGCTTTCTAGCTTGTCTAGCCATTTCGGCTTCCTTCGCTGGTATATCTGTTGGAGAACCTACGGCGGAATCAGTATCGCCGTAATCAACCCAAGGCTGTTGCGCTGCTGCCAGTGCCTCAGCTTCCTTTCTTTCCTCATACTCTGGAACGGTTTCACGTAATGCTCTCACACCTGCTTTTATATGACCACTTACGTCGGGTACTGGAGGAAGATTAAAAGGGTTATCTTCAAATATCCTCATCCACCGATACCACTTATTTGGGTTTACTAGCCAACTATCTTTTTCAAACATAATATCTCCCTACATTCCCATGATTGCTTTAGTTAACAAGGTTGACATTACTGCGTCACCCATGTTTGTACCACCCGGACCTCTGGCTGTGGTCAGTCCACCGTAATCACCATGAATACCAGCAAGATAGGATTGTAATTCTTGTTGTGGTAATGCACTTTCATACTCGTACCTAGCAATATCTCTATTAAGAGCCGCCTGATCCATAGCCCTCTGCTCTGCACCAATCTGTGCCGCCTGATCGTAGACACCAAATGGCGCACTAAGCATTCCGGGGTACAATCCTAATGCAGATTGCGCTCCTTGTAATCCTTGCAAGCCGTAACCCATACCAAACTGTTGCTGACCTATGCCCATCTGTGCTGCTGGCATACGGCCTGCTTGTGCCTGTTGATATGCACCACCGTATAATCCTGCTAAATTCTGAGCTAATGCTTTCTGTCCTGCGCTTGCTACATTTGCTGCAAATATATCCCCTCTTGATCCACCTCCGGGCTGGTAAGATATAAGACCTTGCCTTACATTCTGTAAACCCTGAGACACTTGATCTTCAAACTGTTGCCTATAAGCATCAGCCATTGCATCATATTGATTATAATCTACATCCCCTCTAAGCATCTGGGAATATTGATCGCCTTCAAATGGAAGATAGGTGGAATACTCATTACCGGGGCTGCCCATAAGTGCTGCTCTCTGTCCAGCACCCATAGCACCTGTAGTATAAGGTAGAATATTGTCTAAATAAGTAGCCTCAGATGCGCCCATTAAACCTGCTGCTCTCGGACCCATACCGTACTCAAAGGCTCTTGACATTGCGTCATGCTGATTAGGATCAAACCCAACAAGACCGGGAGCTATCTGATTTAGAGCTTGCGCCCCTTCGCTCATAGTTCCGGGTGCGCCATAAAAACTAGGGCCAAATTGACCTTGGGTATAAGCGTCCTCTACCCTTCCCATTCCTGCTTTAAGGTAGTCTTGTTGTGGCTCCCAAGGATCAGTTCGAGTATAAGTTGTTTGTGTTCCACCTGCCATAATCTTTCTCCGTTATAACTATCTTAGGTTAAACCAGTCTTCGTCCTTAACCTGCTCTGTAGGAATCTGAGTTCGACCGACTAAAATCTGGTATAGACTCTTTCCTTCCTTGCCCTCTTTTAGGTCATAAGGATCTTCAATGGCAGAATAATGTGGGTACAAGTTAGGATTAGTTGTGTATGTAGGCCAATATATATCTGTCCACCCAATGTTAGAAGGATTAATGTCTGGTTGAACATTTGAAGCTAAATATCTATTAATCGTTTCTCCCGGTGGATTACCCCAATGGTAGATAGGATAAACAAATGTATGACCTTCATCTGGTAAATCATCGTTCCCATTTTTGGTTTGATGTTTAGAGGGTAGACCACCTTTACTGCTAATAAGTCTATAAGTAGGATTGATTATGCGAGATGAGCGTCCATACATTTGTTGTGATGGAGCCATCCACTGAACATCAGGAGGAGTCCAGTCTAATAGACTATCTCCGTGACCTGTGTAGCTACTCTGAGACATTCCTTGTGGTATTCTTATAGCCATTATTGAATCCTCTGTTTTAATTCTTTAGTTATAACCATGTACGAATGATTCCAATCTTTTAGTTTTCTTGCCATACCCTTTCTAGTCCATGCCTCTAGTGCAGAGCAACCAGTTCTTAAAGCAAAACCCTCTACCATATCTAAGAACATATACCATTTATCTAAACCACTACCATCCTTTCCGCCAAGAGTAATAACTCTTAATACTCTCTTTCTTGGGTAGGATATAACCTGTGTTATCATTGCTGCAATTGTCTCACCATATTCCATAGCTACCCACAACTGCATCGCTCCATTTATTAACTGCTCATACACATCACTGGAAAGAATCTCTCCTTCCGAATGCTTTAAAGCAACTTTAATTAATGGCTCAGACTCTTCCCATATATAATCAACATCTTCATCACTTACTAATACAACCTTAACCGAGCTTGATCCAAGATCCGGGGCTTCCTTTTTTGAAGTAATAGATCCCTTCTCCACCTCCGGGGTTCCAGTTTGTCCCATCGGCGTATCTGACATCACCTTCTCTTGGTCTTTGCGGTTCGGCATGAGTTCTCTCTAATCTAAATGTTGCTTGATTGTATATAATATCACCTAACTTTTGAAGCTCGTTAATAAGGTAGACACCTATATCTTCTTTGTCAAGCGGTAATGGGCCGGGAGTGTAGTGGGTTACAGACTTTACAACTCTGTCGGAATATGTACCCATTAGTACGCCCTGCTTCCTCTGTCTCCTGCGTTCTTAATATCCAATGTGTACCCGTCTAGCCTCCAAGTCTGATCCCCCGTTGATTCAAACTTGACACCTATATACTTTCCTGTTACATTACAAGAAACTCTAGACTGTGTTGCAGGATTAAAGGTTGTTGGGCCTTGCCATGTAATAGCTTCCTCTGTTGACATCTGATGTCCCACGTATACATTAATAGTAGAGTCGGTAGATGCTGACATCATGGGATATACAGCCGTTACCCTCTTAACCATATTTTGATTAGGTTGACCTTGAGCATCCAGAGTTAACCCAGTCCTTTGTATATAACTGGTCATGTTAGATGTGTCTGCTTTATTACCTGCATTATCTCTATATATCTTAGTATTAGTTGGCGAAGCCATATTTAAACTCTTACCTGCTAAGTTAAAGTAAGATGTGGATACAGACTCATTCCAGTTAAGAGTGTCAGAAGCCCATGTAGATGTTGCTGAGTTCCATGAACCCGGAGCTAGAGGATTACCCTCAGTACCAAACTCAATAAAGCCAACATTAGGTAGGTCACGTACAGTAAAAGTATTATTGCTCCAATTCCATACAAGAGCTTTGTCACATTGGGCATTGGTTACGTTACCTGATGATACATAGCAAGCCCACATTTCCGTCTTATTGTAGTCAGCCGTAACAAAACATTTCTCAAATTCATCTCCATTAATATCGGTAAATATAAAGTCTCTCATCTTGTGAGGAAGGATAGATGTAAGTCTGTCACCAGTATTAATGTACATATCACCATATGCCATTACAAAGTGACCACCATCAAACTCCCTTACACAATTCTTAGCTAATGCACCAACATTAGGCGAGAGCTGTACAAATGAAAAGATAAAAGGATTACCTACATAACTCATCTTATAGGTAGAGTATTGTTTATAGATCATAAAGTCACCACGCAAGGGCAACCCATCAACTATAATACCTTTACTATCCTCTAACGCATATTCGCCAGCATCAACGGTTGGTGAGGTTTCGTCCCACGAAGTCGGAACCGTTTGTGTTGCCGCCGCAGTAGACCACTTAACAAGACTGGTGTATGGTACAGCTGACTTTGTAACATTCAACGCAATCAAAAAGGACTTAAAGGCTCTTAATGATTTGCACTCTGTACTGGCGGGCCAGTTAGTTAGATCTGCCATTCTTGTAGTGACTGAAGGTATACCTGATGATAATGCCCAAAACTGGGGATCATCATATCCATTAGTCATAACCAGTATACCGCCTAAAACTGTAGCTGTCCAATTCTCTATGGCTGTAGCGTTATAATCTCCGCTAGATCTCGTGATGTCTGTCCACGTTGTTCCGTTATGAACATATATCTTAGCTAACCCACCCACTATCCAGTAGTTAGCACCACCTATCTCTAGGTTGGTGATAAAATATGGCGCTATAGGACACGACTCCATAACCTCCAAATAGCCGGGGCTTTTCTGTATTGCGTTATGCTCTGCCCTTATATTATTACCTTCCGTCCAAGCATTAGGTGGCAGTTGCCAAGCATTTATATCCTTGACAATACCATGCTCGCCTACATTATTTACAGGAACTAAGCTCATTACCATTTCCCCACAGGACATTTAGAAGATTTAATTTTTGTTTTTAACTGAACGATACATCCACACTTTTTGCATACTGATAACATCTTATTTAGATGTTCACAGTTTTTACAAATATCCAATCTATACTTTAAATCTCCGGCCATACAGCATCCTTTGGATTAGATGTACTCTGTGGCATATTTCTTAGTTCAGTCCTGTATCTCTGATAGTTTGTTTTCTGTGCATCCGTCAATGGAGCATTAGGTAGATCCGTCCAGTCTGTATCCAAAAGAAGCTGATTCCTAGTCTCCCTAATTTCAGACCAATACTCATCATCAGTCTTTGCTCTTTCAGAATAGAAATGAACCTCTCCACTAATTAGCTCAGGCGGATCTCTTTCTTCAACCACAGTATCATCTGTAACCTCATACTTTTTTACAGGATAAATATCATAGTTGGCTAACACCTCATTGGAGGTTCCTTTAGCAAAAGCTGTCCCTATTTCCATTTTTCCTATGGGTCTTATTTCCCATTTACCGTTAAATTGTTTTGCATAATACATTATTATTTTCCTCTATAATGCTGAACTAGTTGAGCTATCGCTTACTGAGAATGTTTGCGTACATGAACTACAAGCCGATACAGCCCCACCTGTTTGACGTAGACCAGAGTAGCCTGTACCTGATCCTTTGTAATCTCTATCACCAGACCAAGTTGATCCATCACATGACCAGTATATCCACATACCACCACCTCTGCTTTCATGGTATCCTTGTGTGTTTGATCCGCCAGTAGGTCGATCAGTGTTACCTGCTCCTGCGTCAAAATACCAGCAACCTACACCGTTTACAGCCGAGCCAGACGCACATCCGTTATGCCCCCAATCGCCAGTGAAGCGTGAATCAGAGCTTGTGAGTGTTCCAGCGTTAACAAAGGTAATACTAGAACCTGAGACATGACCCGGCTCTCCGCTGTTTCCGCCTCTGGAATCGTTTGTAAAATAGCCAGTCCAGTATTGAGCCGTACCCGGAAGGGTAGGGAGTTCGCAACCAGACTTGCTCATTTGTACAGCCGCATTAAATCCTAGTGGCATAGTTCCCCCTTATGTAGCCCAATCCTGTCCACCATCAAATCCAAACCACTTATAAGTTCCAGACGCAGATAATGTGCAGAAAAAGTTAAATACGCATATACCGCTAGGAGTTGGAGTTGTTCCACCTGCCCAGAATATATCATTAGTTGATGTCTCTGCAATTGTCATAGCAGACTGACCGATGAGTGTGAAGCTGACCCCATGATACCCAACAGCAGGAGTGTCTAATGTAACCGTCCCACTTCCAGACCAGTTAATAACATTACCATTAGCTAGTAATGCAGTATTTACAGTTTGGTTACCAGTAACAGATTGCACAGTTTCTTTGTAATCCTTTATCTCTGGGTTAGCTACAACATTATCATTAAAATCTACATCAGCAGATGAATCAACAGTAAAAGAGATTGTAGTTCCATGAGTTGACCCAACACCTATCTCTAGTTTATCGGTTCCATCATCTAAACCAATTCTGTAGTCCTGTGCATTTCCATCGTAGACAAGCATAGTATCTTCTGCGCCACCATCTCCTATCGTAACAGTTGGCGTGGTTCCACCTACTACAATATCCCCATCGTCAGATATGGTAGTGGTACTGTTTGCTAGAGTTTTTCCACCAGTTCCATCAAACCTTGCAATCGCGTTATCCGTGCTAGATCCCGGCCCTGAAGCATCACCTACCGCTGTCTTTCCGTCTAATAGGTTTAACTCAGCCGCTGTGGTGGTTACTGCCGCCGCGCCTAGCGTGGTAAATTGCGATTGCAATACTGATTTAATTAGCCTCAGATGGTCATCACCTTGTGATACAGGATCACTAGATGTTGGATTTGTAGCTGTTAGCTGGCTAATATATGTTGCTGTTTCTAATGCCATAATTAATCCCCTTAAAAGTAGCCACTCGTGTTCATTACTCTTAGCTCAGAACCTGAGTGACGATCTTTATCATCCTGAACTTGTAAATCGTTAACAGCCTGTCTGTAAGCTGTAGCCCATAACTGCACCCTTGCATCATTCTGTAGGAAAGGTTCTGCCTCTAGTAAAGCCCCATATAAATATATATCAGGATTATTTGTAAGCATACTATTAGTAGTAGCCGCAGGAGTTAATGCAGCTACTCGCTTATAATAAAGCATAGAATAGCCATCAGCAGTTGCAGGTGCAGGACCAAGCCTAAAGTTTTCTCCAATAATGGTAAAGGCTTCTGGTGTTCCAGAAGTAGATCCTCCCCATATCCTATTCATTATCTCTGGTGTAACATAAGATAATGGAACTATAGGGTCAAGAGTTAAATGAAATGTCCTCGCCTGTATGTAATCTGTAGGCAGCGCATAGTCTCTAGTTCCCGGAGTTAATGTTCCAGTAGCCGTAGTTTCCATAAGTCTAAGACGTAAGTTACGATTGATTCTTGCTTCCGCCAAGTCTATAAACTCTTGTATTCTGTCTGTTAAGTCATCTCTATTTAGCCAGTTAGCGACAGCGGTTTGAAGTTCTGCATAAGTTCCTATAGCCATTATCTTGTCATCTCCGCAATATATACTGTTCCTGATGCTGATACTTGTAAAGCAGATACTTTCTGTCCTGCGCTAATACGCCAATAAGTAGGCCAATCTTTCTCTTGGTAACCTTCACCAACAGCTTCATATTCTTTCCATGAGTTTGTTTGCGCTGACCACGTACCAACGACATCACTCCAAGGTGTAGTATCTACCTCTCCACCAAATGCAAGATAAGCATCCTCTGTAGCTGTTATCATTACAGCCTCTATACCAGAGCCAACCGCCTCCGCCATTTCAGCAGAGGTTGTAGAGGTGGTTATAGAATGCAATTTATTTGCAAGTCTATAAGTATCAGGGTTAGGAATTCTCATTCAGTCAATTCAGTAATGTATACTACAGAGTTGCTTGATCCTGCTCTTAGCCCTGCAATACGATCTCCACCACTAACACGAACATAATGAGGCCAGTCCTTTATAAAGTACCCACACGAGCCAGAAGTCGCCGCATCACCATGTTTTGTTATCTTAATAAATACAGGCTCACTTGCATTAATCATGATTGCGGTACATTGCGCAGATATAGCATCGCTCAATAGCACCGAGCTATCGGTAGCAGTAAACGTATAGTTAAAATTGTTTAATCTGTATAAATCTGCCATCATTATTTCCTCTATAGTTTTGTTGGTGCAGTTCTAAAAAACTTATTATCAGGGTCGTTTAAATATTTAGCCAGCAACTTTGGATCTTTATCAATTGCTCCATTGGTTTCATTCTTCCATTGCTCATAGACATTAAAAGGAATAGAGGCTACCTTATGCCAGTCCCCTCTTTTGCCTTTTGTTAGCTTATCCCCATATATATTATATTCTTTTTTGTTTTGCTCTATAGTTGGAGTAACATCCTGATATGTAGTTATAGATATTTCTCCATCAGGCTCTTCTATCCATTCCTGATGTCTATAAGGCATTACATCTAACAGCTTACCTGATCTTCTTTTCATCCTACTAAGAACCCCTTGCCGCCTATAGCTTTAGTCTGATCTTTAGACCATTCTTTTAAATGCTCTTCAGCAGTCTTTTGTTTAGGTTTATCTGGCGCTTTAATCTTTTTTGCACCAAATGCTTTTTCTAATTTACTTTCGTTTCTCGGAACCATAAAGTCATCACCCATTTTTCACCCTCATGTGGCGGCAATCCTTGATGCAACGATAAATCATGCGCCTGATTATTTTCATCTACATTGCCAAACATTAATAATCTTCCACCAATAGATCCGATAATTAAATTTAATTTTGGAAATGCAGTAGATCCACCTACAGCGTTATTTAAATACAATAAACAAGTTAACAGTCTTTGCCCACCGTTCTCAAGATGCACCCCATCTAGTGCATCATAATGTGGTTTATACTCTTGGTCATTAGTATAACGCAAAACATTAATAGGCTCTGCTCTTTCTAATGGTATGGCTGCTATATCTGCAATCCTTTGACATACCTCTGGAAAGTCAGAGTGAGCTATCCAAGTCCCGTGAGAAGTCCTATCTTTATCTGGAACCAAGCCGTCATCTGTTGCCACTGTACTTCTTTCTAGCTTACTTCTTGAATGTTCAATTACTTGATTACATTCCTCAGAAGAAATAACCCCATCTACTACCGCAATGGTAGGAGTCTTAACATACACAAACATTTCTACCCCTTATTTAAATGGATCTTCTACCTTATGCTTAGGACTGTTGCCCGGAGATTTATATCCAGACTTACCTGTTTCCAAGCTCTTAATAGCTTTCAATAAACCTTCGTCACCACCCCTGCTTACAGGGGAGTACAAAGTAATTGGACCCTCTACTTCTTTTTTCTTGCTCATTAGCCTTTCTCTTTTTGATTGTCTTGGCCTTTGACGTTACCGCCAGTGCCTAGTTTAGAAATGATACCTGTTATACCACCATAAGCATCCCCAGAACTCTTAAAAGATTTGTCAGCCTTAACTCCTGCCTTGCTATCTGACCAATTCTCAACGCCTTTTTTCATAACTACCTCCTCACATAATGTAAAAATACTTGGGCTAATTTACTGCCCTCAAATTTATCCCTCCAGTGAGGGGTTTCAACACCTTTATAAATAAGACCATCACCT
>TARA_R100001594_G_scaffold1621_2_pt1 | contig 11398 bp, 1 predicted proteins | sample TARA_R100001594 | Tara Oceans TARA_R100001594 (sample SAMEA2622752) | marine metagenome | biome: marine biome (ENVO:00000447); feature: marine epipelagic mixed layer (ENVO:xxxxxxxxx); material: "saline water (ENVO:00002010), including plankton (ENVO:xxxxxxxx)" | depth 150 m | reverse complement strand
TCAGGCGCCGTAACATATGCAGATAATCAAAAAAATAGAGATTTAGGTATAGTTGGACAACAGATAAATTTTTCTGATGCGAAACTTAACGCGAATGGTGAATGGGTATGGGTAGCTGGTCCATATACTGGTGAATTAGTTGAAGGATCTGGTGCTACAAAATTTAAAATTTCGGACAACTTCCATAGGATGAATGACAAATATCAAGCGGAAAGAAAAAAACTAGAAAAATCAAAGAAGAAATACGGTTAATATAATAAAATATGGACGAAAATGTATTATTAAATATTTGGAGGCAGCTCGTAGATGATGAGTTAACTACCAGCGACTTTGAGACGTGGAAGCGTAATTTTTCAGAAAACGCCGGAGGTGAGCAAGAGAATATACACGAATATCTTTTTAACCATCCAGATAAATTAACTGATAGTAACTTTGAAACTTGGAAAAAAAACCTAGGTCTTACTGACGTTGTTCCAGAAAGTAAAGTTGAAAACGAAGAAGGTATAAATAAGTACTTTGATGCTAGAGGCAAAGAGTACCCCAACATGATTACAACGGTAGAGAAGGGAGGTAGTCGTATGTCTTTTACTGGCGATTCTAGAATAGATGATTACTGGAATAAGTTAATTGACAAGGGTACACATGGTTATGATGAAGATACTAAAAAATTAGTGTTATTAAAAACACCTGTAAAAAAACCATCTGAGGAGGAAATAATAGCAAAAGAAAAACATTTAATAGAAAAGTATGGTGATGATGATTTAGTTAGAGATCGATTTGGCAATTTAGTACCTAAAAACAAACAAGAAGAAGAAGAGTTAGATTCTGCTATCGCGGGTTTACAGGACTGGGACAAAGAGATAAAAGAAAAATATAATCTTGACAAAGATGGTAGATTTATTAATCCTGGGGAAGAAGAGGCTTACTTAAAGGAAAAGGAAGATTACTTAAATATTCTTACTTCTAAAAAAACAAACCAACAAAAACAAAATGAGTTAGCAAAACTAAACATACCTTCATTTTCTTCAGTGGGTAAAGAGAGAACGGGTGTTCACTACAGACCTACAATATCAAAACATAAGACTCAGCTTAACAACATGCGAAAAGCTTATGAACCGCTTGGAATATCTGTCGAGAAAACTGGAAGTTGGACAGAGGGTAAAGGCGGAGAAATAATGTTAAAAGCTAATGATGGTAGTGGGAAAACATTTAAGTTTAGTTTGCCTCATGTTAATTCAAAAGGGGAATGGAAAGACCCAGAACAAGTAAAAGCTTTATCAAAAAAAATAGACGCGTTTGTACATAAACACGCTATAGACTCTGAAGGTGCTTTTGATACTCTCGTGGATCAAGTTAAGCCGACTAAAAAACAGGTACAAGAGATTCCAGATTTGATTAATTTAAATAAAATAGTAGAGGCGGAGAAAGAAAATCCCACTTTTGGAATCAATAACCCTAATTCTGACAAAAAGAAAGGTGATAAAATGGGAGATGGTGTCATGAATTTTGGTGACGCCGAAAACCCTGAGTTGGTGGAAGGTAAAATTGTAGGATATTTTCGAGATGAACATAGAGAATATATAGAATTAAATAAAAAAAAATATAAAGATAAAGATAACGAATATATTAAAAGGGAAACCCCTAATGATTTTTACGTGGATAGAAGGGGCTATGGTCGTCAAGGTCCTAATATATTAGGTTATAGATATGAATATGAAAGAGCTGACGGTAGTAAGTATTATGTTGATACGGTAAGAAAAACAACCCCTTCAACAGAGCTTCCTGAAGGTGATAATAGGAAATTAGATCCTAAAAACCCTGGAGTTATAAAAGGTACTTATAATCCAAATTTAAAAAAATTACCATCTCGTCATTATACTGGTGGTGAGGAAACTATCCTTGGTGACGGTTGGAATGACTCTATAAAACAAAAACAAAATCAAGAACATCTTAGATACGCTAAACAAACGTTAGCTTTGCAACAATATTTGAAAGAAGTTAATAATGATGATGATCCTGATAATGATATAGATTGGGGTGAATTAAGTAAAGATGAGCAAGACCATCTTTTATTCCACAACGAGGAGATACAAAACTTAGCAAAAGAAATAAGTAACACTAATGAAGAGCTAATAGACCAAGTTAACAGTAGAATGACCGTTGAGTATAAAGCGGATATTATACGAGACAACATGGATGATAAATTAAAAAAATGGCAAAAAGGAAATGCTATTCTAAAATCTGAATATCAGGAGGTTCTTGGACGTGAAGCCGATGTAAAACTTAAAACACTACAAAAAGACGCACAAGATTACGTTGTTAAAGTGAACATACTTGATCGGGATATGGAAACCACACAAGATAGTCTAAACGACTTAGATACACATTTAAAAGCAGAGGGCAAGAGTTTAGAGCTGGCTTATGAAGTATTTAAAAATACACAGTTTGATAGTCAAGAAAGTTTCGATATAGCGCGAAACGCTATTAAGACTAGAGTTGATAAATATCAGGAAGACGTAGAAAGATATAACAACATGAGACAAGAGCAGTTAGCTCGTTTTGATATAGCACGACAATACCAAAAAGAGGCGGAAAATTTAAATCTAAGAGAAGAAGAACTAAAAGTATATACATCTATGCTAAACAGGAACTACTCGCTGGGTAACACTTTCGCGACCTCTATAGCTGTTGGGGCTATGGATATAGCTGAGGGATTATATCATTTCACACATTCTCTTAAAGAAAGCGCACAAGTTCTCGCTTATGAATTTTTTGATATTGTTGACGATAGATACGACGAAGATGCGAAACTTGACGAGGATAGTTTCCTCACCAACGTTGGACAATTTGTATTGTCAACAACCGCAAATTCGATAAATAACGCGTCAAACGTGAGTAAATTTCAGCATTGGAAAGCAACCGGTGAAATTAAAAACTCAAATGCACACGAAAAACTTATTGATGGTATACATAAATTTAAACAAGAAAATCTAACCGATAGAATGAGAATACCAATATCATATGGAGAAATAGAGGATTCATATGATCTTGCTAGTTATATTTTAACAACAGCTGGAAATTACTTACCTCAGATAGCCACTTTTTACGCGGGTCCAGCCAGTGTTTGGATTTTAGGAGCATCTTCTTGGGGTCAAAAGTATAGGAGCTTAGAAGAACAAAAAACAATATACAATAGAACCAACGGGTTTTATGGACAAGATTTTTCACAAGGCACAATGTTTTTTAACTCTGCTTTTACAGGTGTTACTGAAGCTTTAACGGAAAAAGTAACGTTCAACCTATGGAAAGGTAGTGGAAGGTTGCTGTCTAAACCTAAAGGAATAAGAGCCTTTGCGCACCATTTAAAACAAAATGTTTTTACGGGTAGATATTGGGCTAAAGGAATTTATGACATGAGTAGTGAGGCACTTTCAGAGGTTGCTGCTGAAATGTCTTCTAATTTCGCTGATATAGCTAGTGGTATAGAGAAGAGTATATGGGAGAATGTCGATGAAGCAGGTATGCAGGGTATAGTTATTGCTAGTATGATGAAGGTTCCTTCTATGGGTAGAAGAGCATTAAGAGCTTTTCAGACTCCAGAATATAAAGCAAATATAGTTACAAACGGAAAAAGAATTGAATACTTATCAGAGCTGCTAGCTACTAAAGATCTTTCGTCAAAACTACAAGATCAGTACATGAACGAAATAGCCGAGTTAACGTACCAAAATAACTGGATGATACAACAGGACGTTAAAAGAGTTGGCATGATGACGGAGGGTGAAAAGAGAACGTTGGTTGATATAGAGACAGCTACTTATGATCTTAATGTAAAGTATAGAGAGATACAAAATTCTGACATGACCGATGCTAAGAAGAAGAAAGAGTTGCAGAAGGTCATGGATGAGCATATGAACAACATGCGAACTAAAGGTGAAATATTAGCTAAATATCCTCCTGATGATGTACAAAAAAACTACGAAGAATCAGTAGAAACGTTAGAGGAAAACGCCAAAGAATTAAGAAAACAGGGTTTAGACGTTGATATAACTACAGGCGGAGACGAAGATTTAGTAAAATGGATGTTTGGTTCATCAGGTGAACAGATGGACGCAACGTGGATTGATGAAGAAGGAAAAAGTAGAACATCTTCGGTTGATAGAGATACGTGGGTACAAGCTAGAATAGATGGGTATAATAGATTAATAGAGGAATCTCAAAGTATATTAAAAGACAAAAAAGCCACTAAAAAACAGAAAGATCAAGCTAGAAAGGATTTGAAATGGCAAAAGAAAGATTTGAAAACGTGGCAAGACAACCAAGATAATCAATATAATATTTTTAAAAGAAAGGCTGATCGTAAGTTTGGAGCATTTTTAGCAACACCAAAAGGTTTTAAAATATTTTTAAACGAAGATAATATATTAGCAGCTAATCAAATATCAACAGCTGCGCATGAGTTTATGCATGGTGTTTTACATGCCACTATAAAACAGGATATTGCTACTCAAATGGCTCTTGGACAAGCTCTTATAGATGAAGTTAAAACGGGGATGAAAGAGGGGTTTATTAAAGTAAAAAAAGGTACGGATGCTTTTGACAGAATACAAAGATACACACCAGAACAAGGACAAGGTGAAGAGGTATTAACAATACTATCTGAAGCTATTAAAGATGGAGATATAACTTTTAGCGACGGATCTAAAACTAGAATAGGTAATTTAATTTCAACGTTTGGTAAAAGAGCTTTGGGTAAAAAAGAGTCTGAAAGAGGACCATACGTTTTTAACACCGGAGCAGATGTCTTAAGCTTTGTAAGAGATTACGCTAAAACAATGAAAGAAAACAAAGTCTTAGATGCTAACATGATAGATGTAGTAATGAGAGGCGCTGAGGGTAAGCTAATTGATAGGGCTAGAAAAGAGGGCATTAAATATAAAGGTAAAAAAATAGCACCAATGCAGTTTTCTAAAATGGAAGGTGACAATATTAAAAACCAAATAGATGGTAATTATACTGACGGTAAATATGATAGTTTTGAAAGTTTCCACAATAGCGATGATGCTAGAAAAATAAAAGAAGATATATATAATAGTCCTGGGATAACAAATATAATTAGAAGAACCGGTGATGTACACGTGGGTTTAAAGGGAGATAGACTAGAAGAATTTGTATTTGAAGTTAAAGCTGAGATATTAGATAGATTTAGTCCAACAGAGAAAAATCCTACTAGAGGTTATAACCCGATGCTTATTAACAAAGAGTTTGGCAGAGCTCTTTCACCTTTTGAGTGGTTAACTACGGGACATAGAGCCGGGAAATCTGTTTTATATCGTGCTATGGGTGACGTAATGAATAGGTATGGAAAAGACCCTAAAACGGTCTCATATGATGTTGAACCTGGTTTAATAGATGTTCTTGCTGATACCGCACCTGAGCCGGGCGAATTAGGTAAAGAAGTAGCTGTACCAAAAGTTACAATTGCAGATAGATTAGGATACGCTAAAGAGTCTGTAGACAAAATACTTAATATAATTAAAAAAGCTAATGTTCCTTTAAAAAACCTAAAAACGAAAAAGATACTTGATCATAAGGATTTTAAAAAATTAATAATGGGTAAAGACGCCCAACATAGAGATGTTTTAAATGTCGTGGCTTTAGAGATGGGTATAACCGCGGAGAATATTGATACTTTTGTAGATAAAATAGTAAATAATAAAGATCTCGATACAACCGAAAGGAGCGCCCTTCAAACATACATAAATAATAATGCTCGTGTTTTAAAAGAGCAAGTTTTACCAGAAGGTCACACGGCTAGTGGTACAGCCTCTGGAGTACAACCTAGTTTGTTGAGTCCGTTTTATAACAAAACAGAAAGAGCTAAGATGGCTAAGACGGGTACAAAAGCTGGTTTACCCGTTCAAGTAAAAAAGGATAATATAACAACAAAAGACTTTAAAGTACCGTTTGGTATAAACCCAGATGGAACTTTTATAAATAATAAAAAGTTTGATGGGGCTTTAAGATCTCTCGTTGTACAAAAAGGTACTATTATAAGTAGTCAAAGCTCTAGGCTAAATGCTATAGATAACGCTACAGATCCAGTAGATGTAATAAGTGCAGCTGGCGATGGTAAATCATCTTTTGCTTTTGCTAAAATGGCTGAACCTAAACTAAATCCTGCTGATGTAAAAAGCTTATTAAACACAATGGGTGCTATAGATAAAGATCTTAATCCTTTAGAAAAATTATTATTCTGGAGTAGTGATAGAATGATGGAGTTTACCACCGGCGATGCCATAGTTAAAGATCCAAAATCTATATTAGATAATTTAATGATATCTCACGGAGATGTTCTTTCAAAAGCGAAGTTGAAAAAAATGTCTACAAGATTATCTACAGCGTTAAAAAGATTTAAAATAGACAAACTAGGAAAAAGTACAATCGCTGCTAAAAATATTGTCGAGAATTTATACAAACTAAACGAATCACAACAATATAAAATAAGACAAGCTAACAACTCTGATAAAGATGCCAAAGCTCTTTTTAAAGATAAAAACAGCAAAAGGGTGAAAGGCATGAGAGCCACCAATAAAAGGTTTATGCAAGAGGAACATCCTCCTGAAACTATGAACGAAGGTGGTATACCTAGTTTATTAAGATTTATAGCTCAAGGTTTAGGACATAGTACTACATCACCGACACGAAGCCAAGCTTATCCAAAAGGTACATTGCAGTATTGGAAAGATATGTTAGGAGCTACAGTGAAAAACAAAGATGGTTTTTATGAGAGTGCAACATATCCGGGATTAAAATTTAAAATAAAAACATCTAAAGATGGAAAAAATACATTAGATGTTAATAATATATTTTACAACAACGAACCTGTTTCAAATATAGATTTATCGTTTGCTGCTAATACAAGTAAAAAAGGTTTAAACGATATAGCTAATGCAAGAGACGGTAAACCTGAGAATAAGAAAAAAAGAGACAAAGATGAACAAGAGGCTAGGGAATATTTAAATAAGCTTGTAAAACATTTGAGTGATCAATTTAAAGCAGGTTATTTAGATAATGTTGATATAATGATGCACCAAGCGGCTTTGTTATCTCATATGAATTCTGTTTTAGCTAGAGCGGCCTCTTTAAAACATATCTCTGAGGATGCTTTTAGTTTACTGCAACAAGGTAAAAAATTAAAATACGAACACATGAACCCAAGAGTTGTTGTCGTGATTGATTTATTTAATAAACATATAAACGGTGATGGTATATCTAATAAAAAAATACATGATTATTTAAAGCAATATAAAGTACAAATAATTGGGCAAAACATGGACGACGTTATAACGGAGTCTGGACTAGCTGAGTCTTTATATAAAGATCAAACGCTTGAAGATGACGCAGAAATTAGAAACTACAACGAGGTTACGTTAAAAAATTCTGAAGGTAGAATGCTTGGTTTATTAGACGTAGACAATGGTTTAAAACCAAACAAACACTCTGAGGCTTTTAAAAAAGGTAGTTTCCTATTCTCACAACAAGGAAACCAAGTTAATGTTAATTTCGGAAAAGCTTTAAAAGATTATAGCTTACAAAACAACATGGTAATGGCCTCTAAAATGGCGCCAATTAAAGGTGTTAGTATATGGGATTTTGATGACACATTGGCTAGAACTAAGTCCGGAATATTAACAGAAATACCTAACCCAAGTATGACGCCTAAACCTGGTAGAAAAGTTATTTTCCTAGCTGGTGGCGCTGGTAGTGGTAAATCAAATGTCGTTAAACAATTAGATTTAAAAGGACAAGGTTTTAAGATAGTTAATTCTGACAAATCACTTGAATGGTTAAAAAAGAATAATGGACTACCCGCTGATATGAACGACCTCACGTCAGAGCAAGCATCTCAACTTGGTAAATTACAGCACGAGGCTAGACAGACAGCATCTAAAGAAATGATGAATCTCAAAGGTAAAGGAGATGGTATAGTTGTAGACGGTACAGGTGGTTCACTAAATGTAATGCAAGATCAAGTTAAAGAATTTCAAGATAAAGGATATGACGTGCAAATGATATTCGTGGAAACATCATTGGAAACAGCTCTTGAAAGAAATAGAACGCGTAAAGAAAGAAAGTTACTAGACAAAATAGTTATTAAAAATCATGGGAAAGTACAAGGCAATAAAAAGGCGTTTAAGGAATTATTTGGTAATAATTTTGCAGAGGTTAAAACAGACAAACTAAAACAAAACGACCCCATGCCTACTCAATTAGTAAGCAAGGTTGATAAGTTTACTAAGAGTTATGAAAAACGTAGACTAACAGCAGATGAGTTTGCGTCGCAGGGAAAAGACATATTAGATCAAGGTGGTAAGTTTGATTTTTCTGAATTCAATAAAGTTGTAGAAGGAGAGAAAGGCCCTATGTTTGGCAAAGCCATGAATAGAGCTAAAAAGTTTGGGACAAAAGACCAATTTATATTAACAGCTCGTCCTATGGAGGCAGCACCTCATATAAAACAGTTTTTGAAAGAACAAGGATTAGATATACCTTTAAAAAATATAGCCGCTTTAGCCAACTCAACAGCCGAAGCAAAAGCCTTATGGATAGCGGAAAATATAGTAGCAGAGGGGTATAATGATATTTATTTTTCAGATGACGTTTTACAAAACATAGAGGCGGTGGATAATATGTTAGAGCAGTTTGACGTTAAAAGGAATGTTCAACAGTCTAAAATACAGTTTAGTAAAGAGGGTCCTAAGCGATTTGATAGTATATTTAACGAGGGTAAGTTAGATTTAGATGCCGACTTAAACATTATGATTGAGGGTAGAACGGGGATTTTAAAAGATAAAGAGTTCTCAAGAGATAAAGCTAGACAAAGAGGAATGGGTAAGGGTAAATTTAAATTCTTTATTCCACCCTCTGCTGAGGATTTTGCTGGATTATGTTATACTTTTCTTGGTAAAGGTAAAACTGGAGAAAAGCATCACGCATGGTTTAAAAAACACTTATTTGACCCCTACGGTAAAGCTATTAGGATGTTAAATTTATCAAAACAATCTATAGCTGACGATATAAGAGCTCTTAAAAGATCTATGCCTGATGTTAAAAAACTACTAAAAAAAGAGGTTCCAGGTTTAGATTTTACTTACGAGCAAGCCGCTAGAGTCTACCTGTGGGATAAGAACGGGCATGATATGCCGGGTATGTCTAAGAAAGATATAGCCGCTTTGGTTAAAGCTGTAAAAAAACAACCCAACCTTAAAGCGTTTGCCGATGCTGTTGATGTTATAGCGGAAAAGGCTAACGGTTACGTGGCACCCGATACCGATTGGCTCGCGGGAAATATAGCGCTGGATCTAAACGACAGCCTGCAACAAGCTAGGGAGATTCTATTGAAGCAATGGATAGATAATAAAAACATTATATTCTCTGAAAAGAACTTAAATAAAATAGAAGCCGCGTATGGCCGTAACTTTAGAGAAGCTCTAGAAGACATATTGTGGAGGATGGAGAACGGTACTAACAGGCGTTACGGTGATAACAGAATAGTTAACAACTTTATGGACTGGATTAACGGTTCTATTGGTGCTACTATGTTCATCAATATTAGATCGGCGGTATTACAGACGTTATCTACGGTAAACTTTATAAATTGGCATGATAATAATGTTTTCAAAGCGGCTGCTGCTTTTGCTAATCAACAGCAGTTTTGGAAAGATTTTTTCATGATATTTAACTCTAACTGGTTGAAACAAAGAAGATCTGGTTTACAGCACGATGTTAACGCTAATGAAATGATGCAGGCTATAAAGAACGCTAAAAATCCTTTTAGAGCTGCGATAGGATATATGCTACAAAAAGGGTTTAAACCTACACAGATAATGGATAGTTTTGCTATATCTTTTGGTGGCGCTTCTATGTATAGAAATAGAGTCAAGACATATTTAAAACAAGGTATGAGTAAAAAAGACGCAATGGATAAAGCGTTTAATGATTTACAAGAAGTGGCTGAGGAAACACAACAGTCTTCTAGACCTGATAGAATATCACAACAACAGGCATCTGTACTAGGTAAACTTATATTAGCTTTTCAAAACACACCTATGCAGTACATGAGGTTAACTAAAAAAGCTTTTCAAGATTTAATAAACGGTAGAGGAGATCCTAAAACACATATATCAAAAATAGTTTATTACAGCACGGTGCAAAACTTAATATTTTATAGTTTACAAAACGCTCTGTTTGCTGTTATGTTTGGTAGCGATGAAGATGAAGATAAATGGGAAGACCAAATGGATAAAAAGAAAATTAGAACCATCAATGGTATGCTAGATAGTATATTAAGAGGTATCGGTGTTGGTGGAGCTATAGTATCAACTATTAAAAACACAATATTAAAATTCATAGAAGAACAAGGTAAAAAACAACCAGATCACGGTTTTACTATGATAGAAATGCTTAACCTATCTCCGCCTATAGGTATTAAAGCTAGAAAATTTTATGCAAACTTTGCGAAAACGTGGGAATGGGACGAGGACGTTATAAAACATATGGACAAGACTGATATTGACAATCCTATGTATTACGCTTTAGCTAATCTTATAGAGATGGCCACTAACGCTCCTACGGCTAGACTTTACAATAAAATGAACAATATAAGAGACGCTTTGAGCGCGGATATGGAAGCGTGGCAACGTATAGCTTTGTTCATGGGTTGGAGTAGATGGAATATAGGTTTAGGCGAGAGACAGGAAATACTAGATGTTGAAAATGAAATATCTGAAATTAAAAAAATAGAAAAGAAAAAGAAGGCTATAGAAAAAAAGAAAATCAAAGAGGAGGCAAAGGTAGTTGAAGCAGCGGATTTAGAAAAGGAGTTTTTGAAAAAACAATTAAACGAAAGACGAAGAGGATTAGATCCAAAATGTGCTGGTGTAACTAGTGGAGGAGATAGATGCCGAAAAGACCCAGTCGGCGGCGGTAATTATTGTACTATTCATCAAAAGGTAGATAAGAGGACTGACGGTAAGAAGATCCAGTGTAAGAAGATAAAAGATGATGGTCATAGATGTAAAATGAAAACTAACAATAAATCAGGCTTATGTTATTATCACGATTAATTATACTATTTTTATTAGTATCAAACTTGGCACACTGTCAAGATTTTTTAAAGAAAACATTTAAGTTTTCTACATTTTATGTAGCAGCTAATGGAGGTACATCTATATCAGATGTAGACGTTTTCTCTGTTACTGATGGACTACAAACACAAACTATTAAAACACCTTTTGATTATAACTTTACTTTTGGTGTTAGAAAGATAGCTCGTTTCGGTTATGAGAATAGAGCTAACACTTTTTATGATGGTACTGAGTCGTCTTTTTCTGAC
>TARA_R100001594_G_scaffold11937_1_pt1 | contig 11401 bp, 18 predicted proteins | sample TARA_R100001594 | Tara Oceans TARA_R100001594 (sample SAMEA2622752) | marine metagenome | biome: marine biome (ENVO:00000447); feature: marine epipelagic mixed layer (ENVO:xxxxxxxxx); material: "saline water (ENVO:00002010), including plankton (ENVO:xxxxxxxx)" | depth 150 m | reverse complement strand
AAAGCGGCAACCACGATATCGGGTTCCTCGACTAACACTGTCGCTCTAACGTGGGATGCCCCTAACGAGCAAAGCCTCGTTTTCAAAGTTAATGGTGTAACGCAAAACAGCACTGACTTCACGATTGCCGGGAGTCCAACCACGATCACCCTGGCAAGTGGGAACTTCGCTGATGGTTCAGTAGTCGAAGTGGTGGGCATCAACGACATCGGAACTGCGATAGTTCCCGCAGATGGTTCTGTTACACCAGTGAAGATGGCAACCACATCTTCTGGCGCGACAGGGGAATTCCTGAAGAAAACAGGCGCAGCGACTATTGATTGGGCTGAAGTTCCTAGTGGAATAGAGTGGCAATCAGTGCAAACAACTGGGTTCACAGCGGTTGCAGGAAAAGGCTACCCATGCAATACGACAGCATCATATTTTACAGTTACCCTACCGGCCTCGGCAAGCGTGGGGGATGAGATTGCAATCGTAGACTATGCAGGGACTTTCGATACAAACAAAATAACGATAGACCCGAATGGGTTAAAACTGAAGGGCGCAACGTCTAGCTTAAACGTCCAAACTGAAAGGGCATCTTTAACGCTAACTTATCTTGATGTCACACAAGGTTGGGTAGCAAGTTCGGGAGTCAATACCGCAACCCCCGCATTGGCACCACTAGCCTATGACATAGACTTCTTAGTTGTCGGCGGCGGTGGCGCAGGAGGGAAAGGCATTGGAGGTGGTGGTGGAGCAGGGGGTTTTAGAACATCTACTGAAACCGTAGGCAGTGGAGTGGTGATTACATTATCCGTAGGTGATGGTGGAGCTGCCGCAGGTGGCACCACCAATAGTTCGGGTAATGTGGGTAATGCTTCGTCTATGTCTGGTTCCGGTTTAACCACAATATCATCTGCCGGTGGTGGTTATGGTGGCGGTTACAACATTGCTGGCGGTGCGGGTGGTAGTGGTGGGGGCGGTTCTGTCGCACAAGCTGCTGGCGCAGGAAATACCCCAAGCACGACTCCATCGCAAGGGTCGGCGGGTGGTGCGGGTTCTGGTGATTTAGGTGCGGCTACAAGTTCTGGAGGTGGTGGCGGTGCTACGAGTGTCGGGTCTACAGCAGCGAGTAATCAAGGTGGCAACGGTGGTGCTGGTACTGTTTCAACGATAACTGGCGCATCCGTTACTTATGCTGGTGGAGGTGGGGGGTCTACACACAGTGGGGGCGGTTCAGCCGGAACGGGTGGGGCTGGAGGCGGTTCCGCTGGTGGTGATTCAGGCGCGAGTACCACTGTCTCAGATGCCACTGTTAATACTGGTGGAGGTGGCGGCGGCAACGGTTATTACACCCCCAACGGAAATCCATCTGGTGCTGGTGGAAAGGGCGTAATCATTTTAAGTATGCCAGATGGGAGTTACACCGGCACAACAACGGGAAGTCCAACAGTCGCCACAGGGGTTTCAGGAAAAACAATCTTAACTTTCACTGGAACTGGGAGTTACACAACGTAATGGCATCATTTGCAAAAATTGGATTAAATTCAAAAGTTATCGAAGTCCTTTCGGTACACAATGATGTTCTGAAAGATGCTGATGGTGTAGAGCAAGAAACGCTAGGGGTTGATTTTTTAACCAAACTTCTTGGCTGGGCGATTTGGAAACAAACGTCTTACAACGGAAATATGCGAAAGAATCATGCTGCCGTTGGCTATACCTACGATGAAGATAGGGATGCTTTCATACCCCCTAAACCTTATCCATCTTGGGTGTTGAATGAAGATTCCTGTCAATGGGAAGCACCCACTGCGTATCCAGATGACGGAAAAATTTATGTGTGGAACGAAGAAAACCAGCATTGGGTTGAGGTCGATTTATGAGTTATCTAGGAAATGAACCACCACAAATAGCGGGATATTCAACACAGACTAAAGCTGCCCCCGTTGGTTCATCGATCACGCTCAACCAGGAAGGAACTGTAAATTCTATCCTCTTGTTTCTTGATGGCGTAAGACAAACACCGACCACTGATTACACTGTCTCTGGCACGACCTTAACGCTAACCTCTACCGCGCCAACGACTGCTGTGGCCACAATTCTGTTCCTGGGCGACGTTGCTGACATCGGTGTGCCAAGCGATGACACCGTTAATGTGGGTCAACTGGATACAACTTCTACCGGCACAACAGGTCAATTCCTGAAGAAGACCGGTGCGGGTGCTATCGATTGGGCGACTGTTGCCGCTGCTGGTGGATTTATTGAATACACAGTAGTGACTGCATCTAATAGTGCATTTGAATTAGAAGCAAACACTACTAAAGTGGTTATAGAGATTCAGTCTTCTGGCGGAACGGCGGGGAGTCAAGATAGCCCCGGTTATCAGGGAGGTGGCGGTGGTGGTGGTGCTTATGCAAGAAAACTATTAACTGGAATGACGGGAGCAACTGATCAACTTGATATAACGATTGGCTCTGTCGCTGGAATCGGAGCAACCGGTAACACAACATCTGTTGCTGCGGCAGGAACAGCTTCATTTACTACTATATCGTGTGATGGAGGCGATGGTGGAGTCTCAGCAAGTGGGTCCAGTTCTAATGGTGGAGTCGGAGGGGATCTTCCAACTACTGGTGATTTTAATATAGCTGGTGGTGACGGTGCTGGTGGATTTCTAGCGGGCGCTCCCGGTGGAGGTTCCTTTTTAGGGGTTGGGGCTATAAGAAATGGGACTACTTCTGGTGTGGGTCCAACACCACGCGGGTATGGATCGGGTGGTTCCGGTGGTTATGGCACTGGATCACATGCTGGTGGAGCAGGCGGACCAGCAGCCGTAATTGTGTGGGAGTTCGCATAACTTTGGAGAACAAGTAAGATGGCGAATTATGCAGTAGTAAAAAACGGCGTTGTAGAAAATGTTGTTGTATGGGATGGCGTTACAAGGTTTTCTGTGCCTGATTGCGAACTAATTGAAGCGACTGCTGATGCTCGTATTGGCGGCAGTTGGGACGGAAATGTTTTTACATTTGTTGAGCCTGATCCCGGCCCAGACACACGAACTTACGACGAGAAGCGAAAAGCAGAATACCCGACAGTAAACGAATTGGTAATTGCACTTTGGGAGGGTGTTGTAGAGGAAAGAATGGCGGCAGTCACTAAACTAGAAGCCCAACGCCAAGCAGTCAAACAAAAATATCCGAAAACCTAAGATATGACAACGAAACTAAAAGCCGCGAACTTAAACGCGACTTACTCTGCTGACCAGGTTCTAAAAACGTCTGCCGCTGGTGCTTTGTCCTGGGGTGAGGCTGGTGGTGGTGGAATAACGACTGCCAGCCAATGGCGGTTGACTGCTGATTTCACAGGTGATGCGGCCCCGATTGGTGACAGTGTTGGCACACTTGAAGTCTGTGACACAAACGGATATGTGGCTTTAGGAACCGGAATGACATACTCAAGCGGTGTCTTTACGTTCCCTGCTGGCGGAACAGGCTGGTGGTATCTGTTGGGTCAATTTACAGTGACAACTGCCGCAAACGCTAGTGCCGCTGGTCGGCTTGAATACACCGCCAATGATGGTGGTGCGTGGACAACGGCATCAATTTCCGCGACTTCTAACTATTACGCATTTCGCGGAAACGTCAATGTTCATCATTTATTAAAGATTACCGATCTCGCCAATCAAAAGGTTCGATGGTGCATGGACGCTGATGAAGCGGGGCAAGGTGGGACAGTGACAACGCGAGGTGATACAGACATCACTGAAACTGGCTTCACGTTTATAAAATTGGCAGATGCGTAAGGTGAAAACCAAAGCCCTTATCCTCGCAGCCGCTTTTGCGGCTTTTTTTACGCCTACAGCCCAAGCATTCTTCCCGCAAATCGTTCCGTTGCGGGCGCTGTGCGTTTCTGGATCGCCAGAACCTCTGCTAATGAAACTGCTTGAGCAATATAACGAAGTTCCAAAATATACGATGCAGTTGACGGTTGATTCGCCCAAACCCATCTTAATGATTGTTACTGAGAACGAAAATAACCCAAGCAGTACCGTGCTTCTTGTGAATCCAAATTTGGATTTATCCTGTGTCTTCTATACAGCTAAAGACACTCTCAAAGACACCGGCGCAAAAAGTCTGCCGGAAAAGATGCCCCTAGAAGATGGGAAGTTTGATGTCTGATGGAGATTGGAAGAAATCATCAGCCCTGGTCATCCTGAAAGTCGAGTGGCTTGATAGCTACACCGAAGGTGGTTGGGCCGAATACAAAACGGTGGACACGTTGACCACGACCTACGGAATTTATGTGGGAGAAAACGAGGATTTCCTTACCTTGGCGATGACTAAAGAGGAGGGTTATTGGGGTAACCAATGGCACATCCCGATCCCGAACATCAAAGCAATCACAGTAATGAATCCCGCAGCCGAATAGGTCTACTATTTGCGTATCCTTGTAATCCCTGACACTCAGGTAAAGCCAGGTGTCCCCCTCGATCATTTTCGCTGGATAGCGAAGGCGATCAAACAATACAAGCCTACCCACGTTGTCCACCTGGGAGATCATTGGGACTTCCCTAGTCTCAGCAGTTACAGCTCCCGCCTGGAAATCTCAACAGCAAGAGTCGTTGACGATATCGAGAGTGGCAACCGTGCCATGAAGTTGTTCTGGAAGACGCTTCGCGGCATGAAAGATCCCCCAGAATTCCATTTCTCATTCGGGAATCACGAAGAAAGGTTGCTCCGCTACATCGGGGACAACTTGATTCTTGAAAACTTTCTCTCTTTTGACAACCTCTTTCTGGATGGTTGGATAACCCACCCCTACCGTAGTCTTTATTCCCTCAACAACGTGTGGATCACCCATGCGTTTTTCCAAGAAAACACCGGTCGCCCGTTGGGTGGCACGGCACAGTCTGTGCTGATGCGAGTCGGACTATCTGGAATTCAGGGTCATCGCCAGGGCAAGCAGATTGCCCAACGAACCTTACCCAATCAGCAAGTTCAGCGAATGCTGATTTGCGGAAGTTGCTATTTGCATCAGGAAGCCTATTTGGGCGAGATGGCGCGAGAAAACTGGCGCGGGATTGTGGTGTTGCATGATGTCGATGATGGCGATTACGACATGATGGAATTGAGCCTCAAATACCTCTGTCGCAAGTATGAAAAGGTCGAACTAAAGGACTTCAAGGAGAAGGTTTATGGGTAGAGCAGCCGCGATAGCGGCTAAGTGTAAGGACTGTATTTACGATCCTTACGAAAAGGGTAGTTGGCGAAAACAGGTCGAAAACTGCCCTATACCTGACTGTGCGCTGTATCCATATAGACCCATGCCCGTAGGGTCTGAAAATAGCCAAAAAACGGGTCAAAAATGAACAAACTGGCCCTCTTTTCACCGGATAGGTACGAGGCTGATCCGGCGAAACGGATTATCTCTTGTCCTGTCTCTTTCCAACAGGAGAATTCGATGCCCTATACTGTCCCGCAATTCCAGAAAGATTATCTTGAAGCCAAAACCTTGAAGGAACAGGAAATCGCTTTGATAAGATTTGCGAGATCAAACGCAGCGGCATCCGATAGTCCTGAGACTTTCTACAAAATGGAGGAACGTCTTACCTCTATAAGAAAGAAGGAACACTGAAAAAATAAGTGGCGCTTTCTACGGCGCTTTTTTTAATAATATTTCCAAATAATGGCTTAAACAAGCCACCTGACCACTGACTCTTAATCAGCGGGTCGCAGGTTCGATCCCTGCACGGCCCACCAGTAAAAACCTAGTGTTTTCGCCACTTTCACACTAAATAAACCGCATAACTCCGCGCTTTTGCGCGGATTTTTTTCTTTGTCTGAAAAGCCAGTAAAACCCATAGTCTGCTGTAATGTGTTACAAAGAAGTGGCGCTTTTTTGGCGCTTTTTTATGGTAGTATGACCGCTGATTCACGATCAACGGTTTTTGAAAACATGAAATTAAGTCTTCAGAACATGAAGAATATGGAAGTTGGGAAAAGACAGTTTTTACAAGATAACCCGTCTGTCGAATGTGTGAAACTCAAGAGTGGGAAGATCAGTTTTAGGACGCGCTATACCATCTTAGGCAAGAGAAAGTATGCGTCGATATGTCGGTTTGATCCACAAAACACTGATGCGACTATCACCGCTTTAAGGCACAAGATTAACGAGGTGCGAAATAAAATTGATCTAGGTGAAGACCCACAAGCTGAAAAACTGAAACGTGCAGCAGAGGTCGAAATAGACCGTGTAAGGGTAGAGAATCAGCGCACGATGGGTGAGGTAGCAGATGAGTGGTTGGAATGTGCTGTGATGAAGGGCGAGGGTCGTAAGCCTCCGCGCCAGAACAAGCCTCAGAAAGATACTCGTTTGGAATCAGCCGTTGTCTCAGACATGCCAGATCGCATGCGGGAAATTCCCATCGAGGAATTCACCAGGTCTGATCTACTGGATATTGTCTTGCCTGTTTATAAAGAGCATCCGAACATGGGCAACAAGATCAAAGGATGTTATGTCCGAATTTTCAAGTTTGCCTGTAAGCAACGAGACTACATTTCTCCATCCCACATGGCCGGTGTGACTGCTGATCTGCCAACGTATAAATCAACACCTCGCACTACGACATCCAAGGGTCGCCCCGCTACGTTGTGGCAACCCAAACAGCGGGGTCTTTTGAAAGCATGGTTGGATGAATTCGACAGGTCTGATCTCTCTATAAGCCGAAAAGGTGCGCTTTATTTCGTTCTCCTGGGCCAGAGAAGAACGGAAACTTCCAAAATCCACATGGACAACATAGATGTGTCCGAAACTGGTGAGCGTGAGTGGTGGAACCTGTTGGACACTGAGACTAAGAACAACGAACCCCACCGGGTCTTTATCCCACCGTCATTCAGGAAGTATCTGGTGCATGAGAAGGGATGGGCATTCCCGTCCTCACAACGTGGGATTAAAACCAATCCACGGACGATCTACGGGGATTTCAAGGCAATAGCTGAAAGGGTTGGTCTTGGAGACTTCACCCTACATGACCTACGACGGACCTTCTCGACCTTCGTTTCTCTGAATTTTTCAGAAGAATTGATGCACCGGTTGACCAATCACAAACCTGATGGACTGACCAAAACCTACAGCGTGGCTGACCTGTATCGATATGATGACAAGAAGATCGAAATCTTCACAGCTTGGGAAAAAGAACTTGCGTCTATTCGTCGAGGTCAAGGTCAGAACGTCGTTTCATTCGTTTCCGGTTCATCCAATCAAAAATTTCTTTCTCAAGCCAGCCGGTAGCCCGTGGCCCAATTTTGATTCTGCGCGGGAAGGATCGATCAGTTTTTTCAAGAATGTAAGCGCGGCGGGTCGATATTATTCCCGTCGCCTTATACATATCGCCCGGTTTGATGCAAAGAACTGGCGAGGGTCGAATGGGTTCTTTTGATTTTCTTGGCATAATTTTTCCTTTGGAGGTTTGTGAGGACTTCCAGGGGTCCACTGGAAGCCCTCACCGTTAAGAAACGCCTTCTCCTTTTGGTTGGTTAAAAGAAATCTTTCGCTGCTTGGCTCATCGGTGGATCGTCTTGTCGCTGGTCATCTTGGCGTTGACGTTTCAAGTTCCCGCCCAGGTAAGGATCACCCTTCTTTGAGACACGATTCCACAGGTTGTACTTCTGCTCCACTCCGTTCACGAAGACCGTAGCGTTGTAATCAGCGTCGGTTTCTTTGTTCTTGAAACCGTTTTTGAACACAGCTATCTCACCTTCTTTTTTGTCGTATGCCATTGGCTTTTCTCTCACTGGTTGAAATCCATGTAATTTTCGATAGACGACTTCAGGTGGGTACAAGCCTCTAGGTATCCTCGGCATTGACCATCACCCAAAGCTGTCCATCAACCTTCAAAATAAACTCTCCCTTCTCATTCACTTTGCACTGTGCGTCCTCACGTTCACAGATAATCTCGATGACATATTCCCGAAACGTGTTGAGATCGCAGTCCATCAAAAAGGATCACCGTCATCGTTGTACGCAATTTGTTCTAGGTGAGGTTGGGGAATCTGTGGCAGTTGAAACCACTTTTGGGAATCAAGTGGCAGATGATCCTCGACGAATATGGTCCAGACGGTTGAATCGCTACATGTGCAAAAAACGCGACCATCACTAACATGCAGTTGATCTATATATCGACGTTTTGATGGTGCTTTCATTTTTTTAACCATTCCTTCAGTTTGGCGCGAAAATCACGCTGATAGACCAGTGATTTACAGTGGTCTTTGAGTTTGTCCGTGTATGGGAATGTCAAAACTTCAAACTGATCCCCGGGAATCTTCGGCAAGCGAAATAGCCACAGAGAATCAATCTTTTCCTGCAACGAATACTCCAGCGCCATCGCGTAAAGGCCAATCTGCGCGACATATTCAGCTTTGTGGATTGATTTGGCTGTCTTGAAGTCACCTATCGCCTGTTTGCCGTTGATGCGAAATCTGAGATCCAGCGTCCCGGCATAATCAATATCCCCATTAGTCCAGTACACGATTTCTTCACTGGCTAGGTACTCAGGGTTGTTTTCCTTATCCCACTCAATGAACGGCATGACTGCATTTTTAAGGTCATCGTTCTTCGGGAGTTGGGGTTTTCTGCCTTCTCCTAATTTCCAGAGAACGAACTTTTCACAAAACCCATGACCGGCGTTTCCGAAATCAATCGCTTCTGTTGATTTCTTCCAAGGCGCACCACGAATCCGTTTCAGAATATCGGGTAGCGTCAGCTCGTCCAGTTCAATTCGACCCTCGATCACATCTGTTAATTCTCTCTCCGCTTGGGCTTTACACATATTTCCAGCCCACGGGATTCGCCAACCATTCTCAGCGTCCTGGTCAGATATAGATGATGTGCCGTAGCAGTTATCCCCATTCGCGTAGTAGCGGTGCTTATCTGGATCAAACCGGATTTCAGTGTTGCGTATCGTTACTGTCTTCATTGTGAAAGTAGGCTTCCGTAACTAAGGTTTCGGGCAACTGTGTTTTGGTGGCGATGTTTCTAATCGCATCACGCATTGTTTTCTGATTAAAGAATTTGACGAATTCAGAGATGACATCAATCATCCCGTCACTTCGGGCGTATTCATTCATCAGCCGGTCGAATTCCTGATCGACCTGATACCCAATGTCATCGTATGGATTAGAGTGTTGCATCGAGTGCTTCCATTCGTTGAATCAATAAACTGAATTCATGTTCACTTAGCGCGGAGGTTTCCCGCAGCCGACTCACCGGCTTACCGGCAATCTCAATAATCTCTGAGCCGATGAATTCGGATTTCGCCCAATCTTTAACTTCTCGTTCCGAATGTCCGGTCTTGTCTGCGATGGACCGACAAAGGACATGAAACAAATCATTCTGTGGGTTCGACCGTCTGCGAACCTTTATGGTGACTTCGTGCTGTTTCCCGCCGAGTTCAAGGATCGCTAACGCATTGCGTAGGTTCTCGCTGATTTCTTCCCGATATTCGGGTCTGATCTCCCGCGTGTAATTCAGGAGAGTGTTAGCGTTTGCTGACATAACAGGTGGTATAGGTATCGAAGGGATGCCTGGGCATGGATACATCGCACCCATTCCCGTTCTTTCTTTGTGGTTCGCCGGTCAATCTCATCGTGACAACTGGAGCAAGCTGGTGCGCCGAAGTGATACTGTCCTTTGGTGCCAACGCCAGCCCCTAGCGCAATCTCCCGATAATGTGCAAAAACCACCGTTTCGGGGTTTCCGCAGATGTTTGGAAGTCGAATCCAGCAATGTTCGCCTCTGGCGCTCTCTGCAACCTTGCGCTTGAGTTCCATAGTGAACCAGAGATTAACTCAAAGTACACTAAAAGGCAACTATAAGTATATTCTAAAGTTGTTGACACACCCCCAATATTAGTGCAAATTAAATCGTGTAGTTCTATAGGGAACTACAAGGCACCTTAAAGAAACTATGCTTACAGGGGGTAGGCGACTATGAAATTACGATCAGATGAGATATCCAACAAATTTAACGAGATGCTGCCGTTGATTGAAGAAATCCTGACTTTATCGAGTCAGGATCCTACATCGGCCTTTATTGAGTATCACACGGGAAAGGATAACTTTCACATCATCACGGATTGTTCGACTGATTTTCATTCTTTCTCGGCTATCGTCGCTCCGAAATAATCGGAAAATCGGGGTTTGAGCTGACACCAAAGGAATTCCACGAAGACATGCACTGGTCAAGATGGGGTTCTGATCCAGAGCGGTTATCTGTCATGCCTGAAGGTATCTTTTTCAAGCACTGGTTGCGTAGGGATGGGTCAGAAGCACCATCTGCTTTGTTGATTGGTGGTCCGATTTCTGAATTCGTACCTCGGCGTATCGTCAAGTGCATTCCAATGAAGAAACTACCACGACGAAACCCGCCAATTCAGCCTTATGAGTTCAGATGGCTACGACAACAAAAGCTGTCTGTAGTCGGTTAGGCCGCGATTAGATCAACCAATTCTGAAGCTGTTTCTTTCAACAGTCCATTCTCAAACTGCTCTCTGGCGTAGATCATCATTACGATCTTTGCTAGTTGAGCAGGGGTGAGATCGACGCTCTTTTGTTGAGCCGTTGTTGAAACGGCAGTAATGACCTTCGCCAGCACATCACCATCCGGTCGAATCTGACTCTCACCGATTCCGTACAAAAGTTCAGCGGGGGATGCTCCGAAAAGGGTCGCGGATTGTTCGATGCGTTTCAGTGGCATTGCCTGGGTGCCGTTAAGCCAACGGTAAACCTGCTGTTTCGTTATTCCAAGATGCGCTGCCAGTTGGGAACCGTTATATCGATCCCTGTGCATCCAGGCTTTTAGCCTTTCTAACGCATCTTTTCCGGTTGTGTCATCCATAGGTGAAATAGTGTTCTGATTAGTGACACCTATTGAACCATAGAGTGCCATAGGATGCAATTATCATGGAAAAGGTTACACCTATGTGTTGTCAAGCATAAGTGCTTGCAAGTATACTTATAGTCGTGCTACAGTTTACTTCCTTTCATTTCCTCCTAAGATTCGGCCCGACCTCCTCCTCGGGCCATTTTTTTAGAGGAAGCCGGTTGCCCCTGACCGTGACCCCTTGATTGTACGGGTCGAACAGGGGAGTTCGGACATCAGTAGGCGGGAACGGTAAACCCGCCACCGGCCACCCTGCCGCCCGTGTCCGTCGATAAGTCTTGGTTGCGTGACCCGACAGAGGCCAACGATCCGATAGAACGCAACCCGCCGAAAGGTGAACACGGGAATGGGTATGGGTTGAACAAGGGAACAGCGAATGAAAACAGTAAGTGGACAGACTGCTAAAGCACTCCTTGAAAAACTTGAGGATTGGAAGTCACGACACTTTGAAATGGCGTGGTCTGACTTACCGGAAGGCTCTAAA
>TARA_R100001594_G_scaffold140949_1_pt1 | contig 11406 bp, 12 predicted proteins | sample TARA_R100001594 | Tara Oceans TARA_R100001594 (sample SAMEA2622752) | marine metagenome | biome: marine biome (ENVO:00000447); feature: marine epipelagic mixed layer (ENVO:xxxxxxxxx); material: "saline water (ENVO:00002010), including plankton (ENVO:xxxxxxxx)" | depth 150 m | reverse complement strand
CTTTACTAGTTACAAAATTAGAGCCTCTGCGGGGAGATTCGTGATTAAACAGAATACCATTTGAGATAAACATATCATATGAATGCCTATAGTTTCGTGCGATGTTATATGCAAATACCTTTGCACACCCATATGGGCTTACTGGTCTCATTGGTGTAGTTTCTCTTTGATATCCATCTTCATCGATACAATTTCCAAACATTTCAGAAGATGATGCTTGGTAAATTTTAGCGTTTGGACATATTAAACGACACGCCTCGAATACATTAAGAACACCAAGTCCTGTTGCAGTCGCAGTATAAACTGGAATGTCGAAACTAATACGAACATGCGATTGTGCCGCAAGATTGTATATCTCGTCTGGTTGAACCTTTTGGAATATATGAATCAAAGATGATAAATCTGTTAAATCGCCATAATATAAATGCAACTTATCAAATATCTCATCCAACCTTGCAGTTTGGTTTTCTGCAACTGAATTTCTTTTAAGAATACCATGAACTTCGTATCCCTTCCTTAAAAGAAACTCAGCAAGATAAGAACCATCTTGTCCGTTAATGCCTGTAATTAATGCTTTTTTCATTTTCTCGCCTTCTCATAATTTTCAATAAACCAATCAATACTTTTCTGTAAACCTTCTTCAATTGGCGTAAACCTAAAGTCATTAAGGTTCTCTTTTATTATATATTTAAGTGACATATTGTTTGATGGTTTTCTTAATTGTCCGTCCATTTTTTGATTGTATACAATACTTCCACAAAAATCCATTCTCATTGCAATTTCTTGAGCAAGTATAGCAATACTAATCTCTTCGTCTGGAGAAATTATAAGAGGTTCTGGTTCATCATAATTTTTTAAAACCCATTTAATTATTGTTGCCACATCCTCTGAATAAATAAACTCACGATATGATTTACCAGTTCCCCAAATTTCAAAGTCTGTATTATTCTTTTTTGCTAAATAACATTTATGTATTAGGGAGGGAATTACATGTCCATCTTCCAAATTAAAATTATCATTTGGACCATAAATGTTGCAAGGAATTACGGTAACGAAATTGCTACCATACTGGTCTCTATATGCTCTACTCTGAACTTCTAACATTCTCTTTGCATACGCATAAGCATAGTTAGATGGGTGTGGTTCTCCCATATGAATCTGACATGGTGTAAGTGGATATTCCACATCATCGGGAAATACACAAGTGGAGAGAAAAGAAACTACTTTCTTAACTCCTGTTATTCTGGCAGCCTCTAGAACATTTGAGTTCATAATTATATTTTCATAAAAGAACTCTCCAAGATGTTCACTGTTTGCTTTAATACCACCGACCTTTGCGGCACAATGGATAATAGAATCTATTTTGTTTAGTGTAATATACCGTATGATATCTTCCACATGCATCAAGTTTAATTGCTTTCTTGATGGTTTAAAATCAGACTCTATTGCAGACCCAACTAGGCCATTTCCACCTGTTACTAATGTATTCATGAGTTATAATATGAATCGGACTCTAAAGCAACCCAATATTTTAGACTAAGGTTTGTGTTTGTAAACTGACTAACTACCTTCTCTGTGATGCTGACATCATAATCACCAGGCAACATTTTTAGATTCTCTGCTTTAAAATAGAAGCAAAAATCATGGTCTCCGTGTGGCAAATCACCTAGTGTGATTGAGTAACTATTGCTTGTTGAATCTTTCTTATCCAATGCAACAATTTCAAGTTCATTTGCATTTGAACGAATAGCAATATCACCAACCTGCAACACTGATGCTGCCTTAGTAATATCGTTAAAAGTTTTTTCAGTGATGGTACAATCTACAACAGAATCAGGCATATTAATTTGCCTATTAACTGTAGTAAGAAGTGAAGGTTCTGAATAGTAGTACTTAACAGAAGAGTTGTTCTTGCTTGATGAAATTGTTACGAAATTTTCTTCAAACAAAAATTCCGGCGAATCGAACAGAGAAACTGTTCCTAGAAATTTATTTAAATCCCAGATACCAAATTGGGTATCAAATGTTTCAGTTATAGTTGCTTCTGCCATAACATTCTTTACTGGAGAAATTGTACTAAGTACATTTCCTTCTTTAACAAGAATGTTAGAGTTAATTGAAGCGAAATTCTTAAGAATTTCCAATGTGTTGTTTGTAATGGTTGTTCCACTCATAGTTGCTGTTTCCATAATATATTTGTCTCCGTTGGTTTAATTTATATCATTATAATCATGATATGATTCTTTGTCAATATCTCCTTGCATCATATCTTGAAGATATTTTTTGTCTTTCTTTCTTTGGGACTTGAAAGACCTATTATTACTTTTTCTTATATCATAATAGTCTTCATAACTATTAAACGATTGGCTGTCCTTTTTCTTTTTCTTTTTGTTTTTTCTTGCCATAACTTTAACCTAATTAAATTTCTCCTTTCAATTCTAGTATAGGTCTTCTACGACTTCTAGCAATTTCACTAACTTTTTTTCTACCAAATAATTAAAAACGCCATTAGTGTTTTTGGTATTTGGTTTATCATATTCTTCGATAATTGAATCTTTAATTTCTCTAGGAATACAATCAAAACTTATCAATTCTTCATTTCTCTTCCATGATTCTTTTTGTTTCCATTCTTCTTCGTTTTCGTTTATCATTGCAATTTTCTTTTTTGTTAATGGAGCCTGTCTTTTTGTTTCATTGACAAATGTATCATTATCTGAAAGAATATTAGGAATTCCATCTGAAGAATCGCCTTTGATAATATGTGTCTTCAAAAATTCTTCTGGATTTTCACAAACAAGATAATCTTGTTTCATTGGACTCCATTGTTTTACATTTGAATATTTTTGTAGTTGTTGAAAATCCTTATCACTTGATATAATCAAGACAGGTTCTATAGGAAGAGAATTTTCTGCAAGCACGGCAATGATATCGTCCGCCTCAGTTCTAGGAACAGAAATGTTTTTCCAATGAAAATTATCTTCTACTTCTTGGCGAATTGCTGTCATCGTATTAAAAATTTTATTCCAATCATGTTGTGATTTTTGTTTTGCTACTTTTCTATTTGACTTATAGTGTTCAAATATATCTTTTCGCCAGCAATGAGCAGAATCGTGACAGATAATCATGTCACCATAATCTTTTTTAAATTTCTTGTTATACATCCTATAAGTGTTTATACAAAGATGTCTTAGTATGTTTTCGTCTTCAATATCAGAATGCTTCATGGCAATAAAGATATTTGAAATTATCAATTGGTTGTTGTCTAGTAAAATCATTTTTTCTTTTTCATTTCTTCAAATTTATGTTGGGTCTGACCTACCTTGATATTTTTCTTAGGAGGTTTGACTTTAATCTTTTTCTTTTTAGAATTATCAATGCCTCTTTGAACGGCATCTTTAAAAATCTTTATATGGGTGTCTGCGTAATTCCGCATCCACTGCCTGTCTTCTTTATTTGTATTTGAACCCATCCAAAAAGGAATTTCTACAACAAATTCATATTTCCTACCGTGAATATCGGTTGCAGGTTTACCATCCCAAAATATTACTACTCGAATATCCTTACCTCTTTCAAAGCCAGGATATTCTTCTTTTGGTGCCAGTTTATATGAACGAACTGTTAACTTTGGATTTATCATTTCTAATGCCGTTTTCAAATACTTCTCATAAGACATATTTGAAGTGGTGCTGATGTTTGATATGTTTTCTTTTCGTTTTGCCATGAAATGATTATACCACAAAGTAAATAGATATCAAGTAATCTTTTCCGTTTTTTTAATCCAATTCCAAACAGAACTAGTCATGTCATCGATGTTTGTTATTTTTGGCTTCCATCCTGTTTTGTTTTTAAATGCCGATGCATCGGCACATAAATATTCTGGGTCGCCTGGTCGTCTTCCTGTTTCTTCTATTTCGGTTTCCACACCAGTTACTTTTAAACAAGAATCTACTAACTCCCTAACAGAATAACCTACTCCGTTTCCTACATTGTATGGTTTGTTATCTAGTTTATCCATCATTACTATATGTGCATCAGCCAAATCATCAACATGGATATAATCACGGATGCATGTGCCATCTTTAGTGTTGTAGTCTGTTCCATATATCTTAATACTTGGCTTCAGGCCTGCAACAGCAGACAAACACATTGGAACTAGATTCTCTTTATCTTGGAATCTATAATCGCCAATTTTCCCTTCCATGTTATTTCCGCAAACATTAAAATATCGTAGGGATGTGAATTTGAAATTTGGGTTTGCCACAGACCATGCTTCTAACATTTTTTCTACTACGGACTTTGTTAATCCATATGGACTTGGTGGGTCTATTATAGAATCTTCTGTTATTGGTTTATCTTCTTTTTGTTTACCATAAATCCCTGCACTACTGGAAAAGATAAAATTATTAATACCATGAAAAGATAAAGAAGATAAAAATCTAGGAAACTGTGCGATATTATTTTCAAAATATTTGATTGGTCTTCTTACAGATTCACCAACAGAAATATGTCCTGCAAAATGTAAACATATATCATAATGTTCTTCTTGAATGAACGCACTTACTTTTCTGATATCCCCTATATCTGACTCACAAAAGTCTCCAGACCATCCGTTAAACCGAAGACGGTCTAAAGCATCGTGACAACCTGTAGAAAGATTATCAATAATATCAACCTCATGTCCTTCCTCAATTAACTTAAGTGCTACATGAGAACCGATATAACCTGCTCCACCTGTTACTAAACACTTCATTTTTCTGGCTTCCAAAAAACAAATACTGGTTCGTACTTCATATAATTTCCATTTACCATGCAATAATTTTTACATGTTGGTTTTCCATCTTCTCCCATTCTATTTTGGCCAGGCATACCTTCCAATGCCATCTTTAATGTGAATTTATATTCCATACCACAAGATTCAAGAATATCTTTACTGTCTTGTTCTAGAGGAAGATACTTACCACTCACCAATAAATCTGCAATGTTCCATGCCATATATCTACCGGGTTTCAGATACTCTGCACATGTTTCTAATGTTGGTACAAGAAAACCATGTCTCCACGAATCATACGATGAACCATACTTTTTATAAGACTGATTTTCATCTTCACTATATGCTTCTCTATTAAAATATGGCGGGGAAGTAAAGATGAAATCTAATTCACCTTTGTATTTCTTGAATTCTGGATTGAGATGTATTACTTCAGACCCTTCTTGGAATACTTCATAAGTGTTTGTTTGGGAAAAGAATGGATTTCCCCTATAAGTTTTGGTATTATAGAAATCTGCCAAAGAAGCATACTTGCTGTAATTACCGTCATCCATAAAATTATCAGGATTGGGGTCAGTACCAATATAATGAATCCTGCGGTCATCGCGAACACCCATAGCACCAAGTATGCGGCCGCCCCACCCACTTGACGGGTCATATATGTTAACAACTTCTTGGTCTTTAACATGTTCTGTGAATCTTTCATATAGATATTTAGCAGTCATTGGAGGGAAGTTTACTGCGGGTTGAATATAACCTATTCTGTAAGCAGAAAATGCTTTTGGAAACATCTTCTTTCCCTTTTTGTATACACGAATATTATATCGCATACTATCACTCATATTTTCTATATCGAATGTAGAATGGTGGCGATATTGCAACCACCCTTTATCTTTATATTTTTTTACTTCTTCTTGTTTAAGATTAAGAATACCATCTTGTTCTACCTGATGATATCCACTATTCAATCCTTTATTTTCACGGAACTTCACCTCTTCAAGAATGAAATCATATCCTTTAAAAATTTTCGGTGAAGTGAAGAATGCGTTTATCCAATCATTGGCATTTGCTGTATCTATAATTGCATATTTGGGTTGGTGTACAAATGCACTCTTTGCATGTTCATATAGGCTATCTCTTCGGAAATGCCTCATCCCACCCTTTACCATCTTCTCAAGATGTTTGTCGTCTGCAAACAAATCATAAATCGAATAACCGTTGTCTTTTTCTGTATAGTTGATTCTGGTTTTCATCATATTACCAAACCACTGGTCTGCTTCGCCACCAATTCTTGATTTGTTAATAATGACATCATCTTCAACATCGGATAATTCATCTGTAAATGTAAATTGATGAACAGGGAATTCTGCAATTTTATTAAATTGGTCTATGAGTGCTTCTTCTGTTTTACCAATTCTTGGAGGACATCCGTTCTTGTCCCAAGATTCTTTTACAACTTTTCTAAATTCAATTACCCATTCTCTAAATTCGTCAGGTGTCATCTCAACCAAATCATCATATACACAATTGATGTGGGAGTTTATTACATCATTATTTCTTTCATAATATAGTTTTGTTTCTGTCATCATTATAATATTCCATTTATAAATTTATCAAAAGAATATTCTTCCATCATTTCAGTGTGTTGTCCTATTCCATTTGTTTGGAGTGGGCAGAAAAAATCATAGTGCCCGTTCTTTACCATCTTATCGAAAGCATCTAAAATTATATTTTTGCTCCGAATAATTCTATCGTTTTCTTCTGTAAATGCAAAAACCATAATATACCCTAATTTATAATTTGGATTGGCTTCTTTAACATCCACCGCGCATCCTAGTGCTTCTTCTATACGCATATATTTCTGCTTTTCTATACTTTTAGATGTTACACTTTTATATTCGATGGCAATATTTTTGTCTGGAAAATTAACATCCCACCTTTTACCCGATGGTCTATATTCGCAGGGTAATGCACATTCCGAAATACCATTTCCTATTTTATTCTTTAAAAATGAATTGAGAAGTTCAAAGTGTTTATTTCTAGCCTTGTTCACTCTAGAATGTTCTGTGCCTATTACCTCCCAATACTCATCAAGAAAACAAAGATTCTCAATGTAATCGGATTCTGTTTCTATTAAATTTACTGGTTGTTCTTTTAAAATCATTTTATTCTACTGAAGTTGTTCTTCTTTTCAAAGACGATATGGTTCTGGAACTTGTCCGTCATCGTATCAGACTTATGACTTATTACAAATATATTAGCACGACTTCCGAAAGATGTCAAGAGTTTTAAGAACTCTTCAGTGCCAACTGCATCGAGACTTGAATCGAATACCTCATCAAGAATCAACAGGTTACAGTTTACACTGTTCTTTAGTCGTGCAATCTCACGCCATGCGAGAAGTAAAGACAGGTCGATACGCAATCGTTCACCTTCACTAAAACTATGGTAAGTAAACTCATCACGATGGCGACTCTTGATTGTCTCATTGAAGTTTTCATCAAGATTAAATTGGCAAAAGAAATCCATATCAGCAAGATATTTATTAATCAACTTATTCATGATTGGTAAATAATGTTTGATAATCTTTGCTTTGATACCACTGTCTTTTAAAAGAGTAGAAGCAATGCTAAGATAATGCCTATCTTCAATGAGTTCCTTTCTTCTTTCGACATGATTCTTTCCTTCACCAATCAATTGATTTAATTCGTCTTTTGCTTCTTCGACTTCCGTTCCTTCATTCAAGACCGACTCAATATTCTTTTGCATTTTGGTGATGTATTGGTTAGAAGCACTTATTTCATTTTGTTTTGATGAAACTTGTTTTTCTATATTCTGTATTGAATTAAGAATTGCATTGATGTCTCCCATTCTCTTTTCTGTGTATTCAATACTTTCTGCCAAAGAACTTAATTCTTTATCGATTGACTCTTGTTCTTTTGCTTTTTCTTCAAACACACAATCTTTATGGTGTTGTTGAATATCCTGTTTACAAGAAGGACATGTATCATTCTCTTCATAAAATTTAATATTCTTCTGTATTGTCTTTATCTTATTCTTCAATTGTGTTTCATTTGATTCTAGTTTAATTAAAGATTTTGGAATAGTATCTTTGTCGTTTATTTGAGATAACATATTATCAATACTATTCTGTTGGTTGGTAATCTCTTCTTGAAGTTCTTTAATCTGTTTTTTAGACTCTTCTATTTCTATTTGATACTTATCAACCGAATCACTAGACTTCTTCTCAAGAGTATTAATTAGTTTTTGCTTTTCATCAACTTTACTTTTTGCGATTTCAATTTTAGTATCAATGTCTTTCACATACTCTTTGGTCATTTGAAGTCTCGCTCGGACAAGAGTATTCATTACAGAGAATACATCAATATCAAGAAGGTTCTCTACAACCAACCTTCTGTCCGAGGCACTTAATTGCATGAAAGGAACATAATTTGATGAACCAAGAATTACAACCTGACAAAATGATTTGTATGTCATCTTTAGAATCTGCTCTTCAAGAATCTTCTGGTAATCTCTAGACTTGGCATCTTGGTCTAACATCTCATCGTTCTTGTAGATTTCAAACTTCTTTGGTTTCAGTCCTCTTATAATTTTATATTCGTCAACACCAACAGTAAACACAATTTCTACTTCGCAATCCTTTTCGTTTATTGTGTTTATAAGTTGTGGAAGATTAATACCACGAAATGATTTTCCAAACAGAGCAAATGTCAATGCATCAAGCATCGTTGACTTCCCTGCACCATTCTCACCAGAGATGAGTGTGTTGTGGTGTCGAGTCAAGTCAACGGTTGTCTTGTAATTGCCAGTTGAAAGAAAATTCTTCCAACTCAATGTTTGGAATATTATCAAACTAATGCCTCCTGAAACCAAAAGGGGGTCTCTGCATTTTTCCATGTTGCAATGGTTGCCTTCTCTCCAAGATAGTACGAACGATACGCCTTTACAGCATTTTCGTTTTTATATTCTTCTGGCATTGCTTGTGCGAATGAGGTTCTTCCCACACCGTAAGGTAGAGCAGGCCGGTTCTTATCACACCACTCAATTACCTGCTGAGACTTGTGAACTTTACCATATCGATTTGTATATTCGTTGCATAATGCCATTGCATGGTCGATTAACCATTCATAGTTTTCAGCAGATTCTCGAACCCATTTAGTACATGGGTGATTGTAAAACGACCGTTTATATGGTGCAGTGCCTTCTGGATGTACTGAACACAACATTTGTGCAGACTCAAGTATCATTTTAACAACATGTTTATCACATGCATATTTGGCTGCAACAGATGGGTCATAATCTAAAACAAAAATATTCACAACGACAAACTCTCCATATACAAATCTTTAATTAATTTCTTCATTCGTGGCTTATCTTCCACTTCTTCCAATGCATCGATTTCATTATTGATTATTGTAACAGTATCTTGCGAAATGTCAACTATTTCTTCCTTTGTCCATTCAGAATCTATTATGTCTTCTACAACAGTTATTTTTGCCACGCCTGCTTCGTATAACTTATCCATAAATCTGTCAAAACTATAAGGATGTTTTTTGCTTTCTACAAATAATTTAATATAAGAATCCTTCAGATGTTTCCAATCTTTTTCTTCAACTGGTCCATTCTCATCATTATATGCAAGTGTATGAAACATTTTATATGGATTTTTTATAAACTCCAGTTCTCTTGTTTCAGTGTCTAAAACATGAAAGCCTTTTGTTTCATTTAAATCTGAAAATGTAATCTGATACTGTGTCCCTAAATAATAAATGTTTCCGTGTTCTTGGCGACAATGAAAGTGGCCTGTTAACACTTGCTCATATCTAGAAAATATAGACGGCTCCATTCCACCATCATACTTGACTCCGCGCATTACATCATATCCTTTTAATTCAAGATGTCCTATCAGTAATGGTGCCGCTGCGGTCTTAATAAATTCTATAGAGTCTGATTCGTTCTCTTTGTTTATCCATGGCAGAAGTGCAATGTCTAATTCACCAACATTTATAACTGTTGGGTTTTCGTGTAATATTAAATCATTTCCAAACAACTCTTTTATTGAATTGATTGTGTTTGTATTTCGATAATACACATCGTGATTACCAAGAATACAATGAAAGTCTATTCCCATTTCTTTTATTCTATCGATAAACCTTGTTCTAATTTGATTTAGAATATTGAAATTGACGAACTTTCTTCTATCCATTAAATCGCCTGCATGAATTACAGTTTTAATATCATTCTCTTCGATGTATGGAAAGAATACTTCATCGAAAAATTTCATAAAGTAATCAAAAAATAATTGTGAGTCGCCTCTTGCACCAAAGTGCGTATCATTTATCAGTGCTATCTTCACTTGATTTATCCTCATCAAGAACAGAATCTAAAGAACTTTTTGATTCTTTCTTTTTTCTTTTCTTCTTTTTCTTCTTGGGTGTAAAATTTTCTATATCTGTTTCAGACAATCTAAACATATTTGCATATGGATTTTTAGAAGAATCAAATCTCTGTTGTATCTTTACTTTAAAATCATCTGGTATCACACCATTATCGTCCATAATTTCAAAACACCTATATTTTACATAATCTTGTTTCTTTTCTTTTTGTATTCTACGAAGAAAAGCATAATAAACAATTTGAGTAAAATAAGAAAATGGATTATCAGATTTATCTGGGTCAAAATTACTTGCATACATTAAACAATTTTCAATACCATCTCCTACCATTTCTTCTCTATAGGGATAATTTATGAAATTTGGCCTATATGAAAGATGTTCAGCAATTTTCAAAAAACAATCGCCTATATAATCTGTTACTGGTGGTTTTGGTTCACCAGATTCTAATGCCTCATTAACAACAACTTTCCATTCTTTCATTGCTGAAAAGAACTCTTTGTTGTTAACATAATGCGATGATGTGTCTTTTTCTTTGCTCATAATGTAATTATACAAAAAATTAATTTAATGTCAATGTTTTTTCTTGACAGTTTTTTAAAAAATGCTTACAATGTCATTGTCCGGGTTTATAAGATAAGATTTAAATCTACCATCCAAACATATCTTTATCTGTATCATAATATTCATCGTTCTCTTGATTTAAATCTCTTTCTGGTTTATTATCCATTTTAGAACGAATATCCTCACCAACATCTTCCATAATTTTTTTAATTATATCTGAAAGGTCTGTTTGTTCTATATCGATAGTAACTTCGTGGTCTTCTTCGCCTAAAAACGGTGATTCCTCTAAATCGTCCAACTCTGCATCAGAATTAATTTTATCTAAAAGTTGTTGCATGTAAAGTGGATTATCTTCTTTTTCTTTTTCTTCTTCGTAATGCATTGTTACTTTATCGGTTGGACTGGTAATGGCAATCACATTTGCCATATCTATAGTTACATGTTCTTCTGTTGAAAGTTCTAACCAATTTCTCATAACTAAGGCTTCTTGACGAAATGCATGATAAGGACCAGCAGAGTCCATCATGGTAATAATTTTCATTTGATATGGACGATATACTGTTATGGTTTTACTTTCTTTGTTTATAACCTGACCGATGATGTTATCACCACTTGCAAGGTTTATTATTCGATATGAAGTACTATCATTCATGTTATTTC
>TARA_R100001594_G_scaffold32616_1_pt1 | contig 11411 bp, 14 predicted proteins | sample TARA_R100001594 | Tara Oceans TARA_R100001594 (sample SAMEA2622752) | marine metagenome | biome: marine biome (ENVO:00000447); feature: marine epipelagic mixed layer (ENVO:xxxxxxxxx); material: "saline water (ENVO:00002010), including plankton (ENVO:xxxxxxxx)" | depth 150 m | reverse complement strand
TTTGTTCATTCTATGAAAACTTACAACATCTAACATAGATTTAGCTACTACAAGATGTACACAACCATTAAACATGATACAAACTATTACACAAAATAATATTTTACTAAAACATGTTCTTTTGTTCATATCTTTCACTTACTATGTCGTGATATCTAACGTATCTATTATACAGTTTATTAGATACTTTACCTATTCTTTTTGATAAACAAAAACAAATATTACCTGTTGTTTTGTAGAAGTATATTTTACATTTATTTATCATTGTCGTATTCTTTCCAAGAGTAATCTTTATTATCCTTTCCTTTAAATGTTTTATAATCTTTATTAAACACATCTACATCAATAAATGATTTTATTGTTGTGTCTAATAGTAACCAAGCATCAGATTCAGTAACATCATTTCTAGAGCATAGCTGCATATGATCTATATAATCTCTGTATAGAGTACTCATTTGACCCATTTTTTATCCCTTTTGACCTTGACAGGAGCATTATAATCCTTTAGATACACTATACCGAAACCCATGTCAAGGGGGTAAACGAAAGAAAATGTCCTACCAGAGAAAACAAAACGACCGAAAGAAGGGGTCACGCAGAAGCGTCATGGCGCACAATCTTGAAGACCCATTGTACAGGAAACGTGTTGTAGAATCTAAGCGTAAAAAGAAAACATCTAAAAGATATCCATCTTCAAAATTATTGAAAATGGTAGATGAAGATAATGACGAAATTTACGAATAAGAAAATGTATTGCATTATTTTGCAATACACTTGTGTTAAAAAGGTGTAAAAACATGTCAAAAACAGAGATTATAGTGTGTTTAATGGGTATTTTAATGATTATTGTATATCTCACCTCTCCCTTCCATTACTAGGACTTATTTTGCTATGATAGAAATCAACGTATCTGAAAAAGTGCTTGACAAAGCGCAAAAGGCAGCAGACACTCTAGGAGTGCTTAACAACTCTATAGCTCAAGGCAGAGGCAACAAAGCTGGCTACGTAGGTGAATATTGTGTTATGAACTATCTTCTGAAGAATGATCGTGATGTTGTTGAAGATAATACTTATAATTATGATTTTTATATTAATACAAAAGATAACAATAAATTAAAGATTGATGTAAAAACTAAAACAACAGGAGTAAGACCTTTAGACTATTACGAATGTTCTGTAGCAGAATACAACACTAAACAGAAATGTGATGTATATGTGTTTACTAGAATACTTTACAGTCTTAAAAAGATTTGGTTATTGGGCTGGCTACCTAAACAAGATTACTTTAACGAATCAACTTTCTTAAAGAAAGGAACAGTGGATGAAGATAACGGTTACAAAGTAAAAGCTTCTTGTTACAATCTAAAGATAGATAAACTTAATCTTATGGAAAACTTGTAATGGAAGTAACTTTAATAGACAGTATGGGTTCTGATCTTACAGTAGTTAATGCTGCAAGAGTTTCTTTTAACAAAGAATCAGAATGGGAAATCATAACACCCGCTGGTCCTGTAGAAAACGTCTTGACAGAAAAGGACGAACGGCTTATAAACTACCTTGCCAAGCACAATCACTGGACGCCATTCGGGCATTGCTTTCTTCAGTTTCGTATCAAAGCGCCCATATTTGTAGCTAGACAGTTGGTTAAACATCAAGTAGGATTGGTCTGGAATGAAGTGTCAAGACGATATGTTGACGATAAGCCAGAGTTTTTTATTCCTGACGTTTGGCGTAAACGGGCTGAAGACAAAAAGCAAGGTTCATCAAAAGATGGTTCTATCTACTACAATACAGCGCCTTTAATGAAATTTGTTACTGAATGTTATTCTAATATGATTGATTTAGGAATTGCGCCAGAGATGGCAAGAATGATTTTACCACAAAACATGTACACAGAATGGTACTGGAGTGGTAGTTTAGTTGCTTTTGCTAGAGTGTGTTCTTTAAGGACAAAAGATGACGCACAAAAAGAAACTAGATATATAGCAAACAGTATTAGAATAGAATGTAACAACCTTTACCCTGTATCGTGGAAGGCACTTGATGAACATCTTTTATCTTGACGAAGACCCTATACTTGCAGCGCAGATGCACTGTGACAAACACGTAGTTAAAATGATCCTTGAATCTGCACAACTTCTTTCAACAGCGCATCGCTTGATAGACGGTGACGAGCTTGCTGATGAACGAGGTCTGTACAAAGCTACTCACAAGAACCATCCTTCTTCAAAGTGGGTTCGTGATTCTTCTGAGAATTATGAGTGGTTGTGGAATCTTTACGATCAGCTTCTTAAAGAATACACTTATCGCTACGATAAAAACCACAAATCAGGTAGACTGTTACATGATTTATGGATGTTTCCGATGAACATACAACACAACGATTTTACGCCACCACCACAATGTATGCCTGACTACTGCAAAGGCTCTGACACTGTTGAAGCGTATCGTACTTACTACGTTGTTGAGAAATGTGACTTTGCTACTTGGAAAAAGCGTAACAAACCTGAGTGGTTTAGAATAGAAGAAGTTAACAAAGATAAATCTTTTTGGCACGGGCTAGGGCTACCTGATGAAACACGTACTTGATATTGAGACTGACCATCTTGATGCTAAGAAAATTTGGGTTGTGTGTTCCAAAACAATAGGTAAAAACGAAGTACATGTACACAGAACAAAAGAAGAGTTTCTTTCTCACGGCTTTGATTTTGATAATGATGTGTTTATCGGACACAATGCTGTAGAGTTTGATTTTCCTGTTCTTAAACGTCTTTGGAATGTAGACATAAAGAAAGCTGAAGATACTTTAATTATGTCTAGATTGTTTATACCTGACAGAGAAGGTGGTCACAGTCTTGAGTCTTGGGGTTGTAAACTAGGTATAAGTAAACTCAAGTTTATAGACTTTGAGAAACTATCAGAAAAGATGGTAGAATATTGTAAACGTGATGTTGAAATAACATACAAAATATATTCTATTCTTACTGAGGAAGGTGCGGACTTCTCGCAACAAAGCATTGATCTTGAGCATGAGATTGCTGACATAATATCTAGACAATCTAAGTATGGTTTTTACTTGAACAAACCAAAGACTTTTGAGTTAATAAACAAGACTCAAAGTAAAGCCAATAGAATAGAGTGTAATATTACTAAGTACTTTCCTCCTAAAGTCAGAGTATTACGTAATGATTTACCTAAGTATACTAAAAAAGGTACTATGTCTAAGGTAGGTTTGAACGGTTTTGACTATAAGGATGTAGCTGGTCCATTTTGGAAGATAGAGTTTCAACCTTTTAACATTGCTTCACACAAACAAATAGTTGAAAGAATGGATGAATCTGGTTGGAAGCCTATTGATTTAACTCCAAAAGGTTCACCGAAAGTAAACGAAACTAATCTTGCTACGTTACCAGAATCAGCACCAGAATCAGTAAAGAAACTTTCTGAGTGGAAGATGCTTACTAACAGGTGGAAGACAGCGGAATCTTGGATAGATTCTTTAGGTGATGACGGTAGAGTACACGGTAAGGTGTTTACTCTTGGTGCAGTTACAGGTCGTATGACACACAACAATCCTAATATGGCTAATGTAGTAGCTGTAGATAAACCTTACGGTAAAGAATCAAGGGATTGCTGGTCTTCTCCTAATGATAGCTTTCGTATTGTAGGTATGGACGCTCAAGGTTTAGAATTACGTATGCTTGCACACTACATGAACGATGCTGATTACACAAAAGAAGTTCTTTCTGGTGATCCGCATAATGTTACAATGGAAGCGTTAAACATAAATGATCGTAAACTAGCGAAAACATTTTTCTACGCATTCATTTATGGTGCTTCACCTACTAAACTAGGAAGTATTTTAGGTGTTAGTCCAGTGCAAGGTAAGATACTAAAAGACCAGTTTCTTAGAAATGTACCAAGTTTAGGTGAACTTTTAAGCAAGGTAGAGGATGCAGCTTCACGAGGGTACATTCGCGGTCTGGACGGTCGAAGGCTGTACGTCAGACACGCTCACGCAGCCCTTAACACACTGTTACAGGGTGGTGGAAGTATTGTGTGTAAACAGTGGTCGGTCAACATGGACCGCAGCATACGTTCTGAGAAGCTGAAGGCTAATCTAGTGAACACAGTCCACGATGAATTGCAGTACGAAAGCCATATGGACGATGCAGAACGATTAGTTGAACTTTCTAGCTTGACAATCAAAGAAGCAGGACGTATGCTCAAGCTAAGGTTACCAATGGATGCTGAAGCGAAGATTGGAATGTCTTGGGCAGATACACATTAAATGTAAAAAAAGACTTGACAAGACCCGTTTCAGCGTGTATAATATTAGAACATTTTACCCTTTAAGGAGAACAAGTATGGATAAAGTTTTGTATGCAACACTCTACTATCCGAGTTTGTATGAAGTCAATGATATGTCACAGAAATATGAAGTTACTTTAGGTAATCTTCACAGTGACACAGTTGACGAACTTGAAAACGCTGGCGTTAATGTACGAATTGGAGAGGGCAAAAAGGAAGATTTTGAATCTTTTATTGTTGCTCGTTCTAAGTTTCCTATTAAAGTTTTGGATGCAGCAGGAAATCCGTGGAACCCTGATGTACGAATAGGCAATGGCACTTATGCCAAAGCTTCTATTCACACTTATCCTTATAACTACAAAGGAAAGAAAGGCGTTGGTATTGGTGTTAATGCAGTTATGGTTCTTGAGTTGCAAGAGTACAAGCCTAACAGCATTTCTCTTGATCCAGAGCCACAGTATTTTAACACCAGTGTTCTTGAGTCTTCCAATGTCTTGAGGACGAATGATCTTGAACAAGAATTGATGTAAGTCTAAGTGGGGTAACTCTAATCGTGAGTTACAGTATCCATAGTGAGGGTCAGCATTGCTGCGGGAATTGGATACAAATTGATAGAAGAATCACTCTTCTATTTTTACTAAAAGACTAAGACATCCTGAGTACGATGTAAAACTGCTCAAGTTTTTTTTGGTTCCGTAGCTCAACAGGATAGAGCAATAGACTTCTAATCTATAGGTTGTAGGTTCAAGTCCTACCGGGACCGCCAAAATGAAAAAGGACTATATAGATGCCTTTAAAAGACAAAGAACAACGACGAAAATATTATAAAGAATACAATTCGCGTCCAGAAAATAAGGAACGAAAAAAGAAAGAAAGCAAAAGAAGTTATCGCAATTTTGAAAAACCATTTTTCGTTCAGAATTTTAACACTAAAAAAAGATCGAGCAATAAAAAATTCCCTGACCGAATTTTTAATATAACCTTAGAGTATTTACAGGAGATATTTCCTGAAGATAAAAAATGTCCTGTATTAAATATTAAATTCAAAGTAAACAATTTTGGCCCCGGTGACCATTCACCAAGTATTGATAGAATTGATAATGATAAAGGATATGAAATAGGAAATGTTATTTGGGTTTGTCAGAAAGTTAACAATATTAAAACAAATGCTACGCCAGATGAAATAATAAAAGTAGGAAAGTTCTACAAAAAGTTACTTGAAGAAAGGTCTTTAGAATGACAGTTGAGAAAACAATTCATACTTTAATACCTGATATAAAGAATCTTATATCTGAAGGTAAGACTGATATAGATGAAGATAACATCGACATCTTTCTTAAAGCTATTACTAGTGATTTAAAGAATTTTCTTAATCCTAAAGAGAAGTCTCGTTCTGGTTATCTTCGCATGTCCAGCATAGGCAGAGAAGACAGAAAGATTTGGTACGATGTACACAACAAGACACAAGTTAAACATCCTCCAGAGTTACTGTTAAAATTCTTTTATGGTAATATAGTAGAAGCTTTGATGTTGTTTCTAGCTGCTGAATCAGGACACAAAGTAACTAATCAACAAGAAGAGGTAAAGATAGAAGGCATTACAGGTCACATTGACGCTATGATAGATGGTGCTGTTGTTGATGTTAAGTCTGCTTCTACTCGCGCTTTTAGAAAATTTAAAACAAAAACACTTTTAGGAAATGATCCTTTTGGATACATTGGTCAGATCAGTGGTTACATGGACGCAAAGAATGTTCTTGAAGGTGGCTTTCTTGCGTTTGACAAAAGCACTGGCGATATCACTTTTATGATGGTCGATGAGTTGACGAAAATAAACGCTACGGACAGAATAAAACATTTGAAAGAGGTTATTTCGCTTGACAGTCCACCAGAGAAGTGCTATGAACCTGTACCTCTCGGAGTTCAAGGGAACTATACATTAAGCACAGGCTGTTCCTATTGTGATTATAAAAATATATGTTGGAAAGGTGCTAATAACGGTTCTGGACTACGAGTGTTTCAATACTCTAACAGTTTAAAATATTTTACTCACGTTGAAGTAGAACCAAGAGTAGAGGAAGTTACTAATGAGTTATGAAAGTAAGTACGAAAAGACTCACCAACCTTGTGCTGATTGTGGATCAAGTGATGCCTTAACAATCTACAAGGATGGTGGGACTTATTGCTTTTCTTGTGGAAAAGCTAGTTTGCCAGATAAAGACACTTCTGATATTAGAGTTGTAGAAAACAACAATCTAACTTTAGGAGATGTGTCTGCAATAGAACAAAGAAGAATACACAAGGAAACTTGTATTAAGTATAATGTTATGCAGAAGACTGTCAAAGGCAAGTCTGTGCATATCTATCCTTATTACAACTCCGGTGGTTTTCACATTGCAAGTAAGATACGATTTGTTCCTAAACATTTTTTGATAGAAGGACACATTGCTAAGACAGGTTTCTTTGGTCAACAAGCTTTTGGTAAAGGTGGAAAATACATTACCATTTGCGAAGGCGAGATAGATGCTTTGTCAGCTTATCAAATGTTTGACAGCAAGTGGCCGTTTATATCTGTCAGAACAGGTGCAGGATCAATTGAGAAAGATATCAACGATAATTATGATTTTCTTAACAAGTTTGAGAACATAATTATATGTTTTGATAATGACGATGCAGGAAAGATTGCAGCAAAAGTAGCTTCTGAGTTACTTGCTCCTAAAGCTTCTGTTGTTCGTATGAGGTACAAAGACCCTAACGAGTATTTGTTAAAAGGTAAGGTAGCTGAGTTTAAACAGGATTGGTGGAACGCTGAAAGATACACACCGGAAGGTATTGTGTCAGGAGATAGTCTTTGGGATGAGTTGTTAAAAGGACCAGAGAAGGCTATTGTTCAGTATCCTTATAATGGCATTAACAAAGCTACTTATGGTTTAAGAAGCGGAGAGCTTGTTTGTATATGTGCAGGAACAGGTATTGGTAAATCTAGTTTTATGAGAGAAATATGTTATCATATTATATCTCACACAGATAACAATGTTGGCCTTTTGTTTCTTGAAGAACCTATCAGAACTACAGCTAAAGCTTTGATGGGCGTTCACTCAAGCAAGAACTATCATCTTCCTAATGCTGAATACACTATGGAAGAGTACAAAGATGCTTATGACAACACTGTAGGAAGTGGAAGAATATTCTTCTTTGATCATTTTGGTTCTAACGCAATTGAGAACATTACAAACAGAATAAGGTACATGGTAAAGATACTTAAATGTAAGTACATTGTTCTTGACCACATATCTATTCTTGTCAGTTCTCAAGAGTTTGGAATGGATGAAAGAAGAAACATAGATCAGTGTATGACTAAGCTACGTACTCTTGTTCAAGAGCTTGACATTTGTCTTATCATTGCAAGCCATCTAAGACGAACTCAAGACGGTTCACATGAAGAAGGTAAAGAGTTGTCATTGAACCACCTTAGAGGATCGCATTCAATTGGTCAGCTAAGTGACATTGTACTTGGGTTGGAACGCAACGGACAAGCTGATTGTCCTGTTGAAAGAAACACAACAAAAGTACGTGTCATTAAGAATAGGTTCAGTGGAATAACTGGTCTTTGTAGTACTTTGTTCTACGATACAAATACAGGAAGACTGAATGAAGTTTCTTCTGAAACCAATATTGCAAACCATGTGAACGATGTTAAAGATAACGAGTTAATGTAACATGCCTATTTATGTTCAACAAAAAGTTCTTCCAGAAGATGTCATCAATAACAGTAACGTAATGTTTGCGTATCTGGAAAATGACAAAAAATCTGGAGGAACTGCGTTAGCTATTTTTCTTAGAGATTCTGAACAAGGAATAGGTTTAAGATTAAAGAAAGCTCACGGTGATCAGATAGGATGTTACTGGGACGATAAGGAGTTCAGATACAACACAGATAAAATGAAAGAAGATATAGGAAGTTTGGAAGATTTTTTAAAGAACAACGGAACTGCTGTATTTGCAAAAGGAGATTTTGATTCCTATAATGAAGATAGGTTTCTTGAGATATCTCCACGTTCTTACAAGTACTTTAAAAATAGAATAACCAAACTTCTTCGTATCTACAGACCGTAGCATGGCTAAAAAATATAAAGACTATAGGTTTCGCTCTTTGTTTGAAAGAGACTTTGCTCGTGATCTTGAAGATAGAAATATAGATTACGAGTACGAAACTAAGAAACTGTCTTGGATTCCAAAACCTAGAGTTTATACTCCTGACTTTTATCTTCCAGACTATGATCTTTATATAGAAACTAAAGGAAGGTTTACGTCTTCTGACAGAGTAAAACATCTTCGTGTAGCAGATCAACATCCTGACATTGATCTTAGGTTTGTGTTTATGACACCGTTTAACAAACTTTCAAGATCATCTAAAACGACGTATGGTGATTGGTGTACTAAGAATGGTTTTACATTTTCTAAAGAAAGGATACCAAAAGAATGGATGAAGAAGAAGAAGAGATAAGAGAAATTCTTGAAGATGAGAGAAAGGATTTAAAGCCTAACAGAGTGTATATTATTCTTGAAGATATTGAAAAAAATCCTTTAAGAGAGAATGCACTTTTTACAGAATTAGATGAGGAAGAAGAAGTTGATAATGGTTATTTCAATGTAAAGGTTATTGATACAACTAAAAATAGTGATCCAAGAGAATCAATGTCTTTTATAATTTCTCAAGGACTCTTTTGTATACTTCAAGAATCTTTGATGGAAGTTTATACGAAAGGTTCTCAATATATTCTTAATCAAATGGGTGATAATGTTGTAGACCTTTTACCCAATTTATTGAACAAAGCGAAAGGACCGCCGAATGGCAGCGGATACCATTAATCATCCTAAACATTACAATATGCAAGGGCTAGAAGCTATTGATATCATTCAAGCTTCTATGACTGATGAGGAGTTCAGAGGTTACCTAAAAGGTAACATTTTAAAGTATCTTATAAGATACAAACATAAGGGAAAACCAGAAGAGGACTTGTTAAAATCTTCTTGGTATCTTAACAAACTTACGGAGGGAGTAAAATAAATATGTTGCCAACAGATTATCAAAACTTTATACATCTATCTCGGTACTCACGATGGATAGATCAAGAAGAAAGAAGAGAAAATTGGAAAGAAACTATTGATAGGTATCTGTCATTTATGTCAGACCACCTTAAAGACAATTACAACTATACTATTCCAGATGATATGTATTCTGAAATAGAAACTTCTATGTTAAATCTTGAAGTTCTAGGTTCAATGAGAGCATTGATGACTGCTGGTCCTGCTCTTAAAAGAGAGAACATTGCAGGGTATAACTGTTCTTATCTTCCTGTAGATTCACCACGATCTTTTGATGAGTGTTTGTACATTCTTATGAATGGAACTGGTGTAGGTTTTTCAGTAGAACGACAGTATGTCAACAAACTCCCTACCATTCCTGATACTGACTTTGAAAGTTCTGATGATCTTATTTCTGTTGCAGATTCTAAAGAAGGTTGGGCAAGAGGGTTACGTGATCTTATTTCTTTTTTATATACCAATCGTATTCCTAAAATAGATACGTCAAAGATTAGACCGGCTGGTGCTAGACTTAAAACTTTTGGTGGACGAGCTTCTGGACCTGAACCTCTTGTTGATTTGTTTGACTTTACAATTAACACGTTTAAGAAAGCTAAAGGTAGAAAGTTAACGTCAATAGAATGTCACGACATTATGTGTAAGATTGGACAGGTTGTTGTTGTAGGTGGAGTGCGTAGGTCTGCACTTATATCTTTGTCAAACTTAACCGATGAACGTATGCGTATGGCTAAGAGCGGAGAATGGTGGATAGATAATCCTCAAAGAGCTTTGGCTAACAACTCTGTTTGTTACACAGAGAAACCTGACATTGGTATCTTTATGAAAGAATGGTTGTCACTGTATGAAAGTAAAAGTGGTGAACGTGGAATCTTTAATAGAGTTTCTGCAAAAGAAAAAGCTTCTTCTAATGGTAGAAGAGATGGTGATATAGATTTTGGAACTAATCCTTGTTGTGAGATTATTCTTAGACCTTATCAGTTTTGTAATTTGTCAGAAGTTGTTTGTCGCCATGATGATACTATAGATACATTGTTAGATAAGGTTAGGATTGCTACAATTCTAGGAACATTTCAAGCTACGTTAACTAATTTTAATTATCTTCGTAAAAGGTGGAAAGATACAACAGAAGAAGAGAGATTGCTTGGTGTGTCACTTACAGGAATTATGGATTGTCCTGCTGTTTACAATGCGACAGAAGAAGAACTGCAATGGCTAAAAGAAATGGCAGTTGTTGCTAACATAAATTTGTCAGCCGACATAGGGATTAATCAAAGCACCGCTGTCACTTGTGTCAAACCATCAGGCACAGTGTCACAGTTGGTTGATGCTGCTTCTGGTATTCACGCAAGACACAACGATTACTTTATTCGTACTGTAAGAGGAGACAACAAAGACCCGTTGACTGAGTTTATGCGTGATATGAATATTCCAAACGAACCTGACTTTACGTCACCGGATAGTGTCACTGTATTTTCATTTCCTATGAAAAGTCCAGACAACGCAATTTGTAGAAATGATATGTCAGCGTTAGAACAGCTAGAGTTGTGGTTGAAGATTGCAAACAATTATTGTGAACACAAACCTTCTGTCACTATTTCTGTCAAAGAACACGAATGGCTTGAAGTAGGTTCTTGGTGTTGGAATAACTTTGGAGCATTGTCAGGAATATCTTTTCTACCATTCTCTGAACACACATACAAACAAGCACCTTATCAAGATATAGACAAGAATATGTATCTTGATTTGTCAACTAAAATGCCTTTGTCAATTGATTGGGATAAACTTCAACAATATGAAAAAGGCGACACTACAACAGGAACGCAAGAACTAGCATGTACTGGTGGAGTTTGTGAAATTGTAGACATAGGAGCGTAGAAATGATTTCAACAATAATAATTAGTACTATTTGTTTTTTGTCAGTTCCAATAATTTTGTCAACCTTATATCTTTTGTCAAACATTTAACATGTCAACCGATAACATAGAAGCTTTG
>TARA_R100001594_G_scaffold2226_1_pt1 | contig 11416 bp, 14 predicted proteins | sample TARA_R100001594 | Tara Oceans TARA_R100001594 (sample SAMEA2622752) | marine metagenome | biome: marine biome (ENVO:00000447); feature: marine epipelagic mixed layer (ENVO:xxxxxxxxx); material: "saline water (ENVO:00002010), including plankton (ENVO:xxxxxxxx)" | depth 150 m | reverse complement strand
AAGAAAAGGGTATGACTCAGCAACCTGCAAGCGGAGGTAAATAATGAATAATTGGCCTAGTTATCTACCAACATCTATGACATACGAGGACTTCTTAGAATTTGGTTTTGAAGATAATCCTGAATCAAGAAGTGCTTTCGAGGAAATGTTTAACTTAAAGTCTGGTGTGGATCATGTCCCTTTAAAGAACTTTGGTTTCTCACCCGGTCCAGTTGAACTTGCAGACAGGTTTGATCACGGTAGGTTAGGACCAGAAGGTGATAAAGTTTTTTATGATCACCCTGCTCAATACTCTAACAAAATGTCTGGTCCTGCTGGACAGACAATGCTAGACAGGGGCGGGGTAGGTTATGAGCGGGAAGGGAGAAACTTCTTAACAGCAACTGATAGATTTTATAACCGGGATAACTGGAATCAGTCTGATGTTTATCCGGGCTTTACTGGGAATTCTGGTTATGCATTGGATCATAGTGTATCACCTCACCCCTCTGCTTTCACACCCGGTTTAATAACTCCCGGTCCACTTGATCAGACTGTGTTAAGTGCTCCTGAAGGATTCTTAAACCGCAATTCTTTACTTGCTTCTAGAAATATAACAGGTCCAACTGGTGCTTTCGGTCCTGCAGATGCAACTGCACTAACAGCAGATTCTGTAGCAGGTGGAAGTGAAGCAGCGTTAGAGGCAGCAGCAGAGGCAGCAGCAGAATCAGCAGCAACAGATGCAGCATCTTCTGCGTGGGGTGGACCTCAAGCCTTTGCTGTTAATACAGCAGCTAATCTGATCAAAACTCGAGACAGGAAAAAGCAGGATACTTTTTTGGGTGATGAGGGTAGTGCTTCAGGGTATGTTAAAGGTGCATTGAAAGGTGGTGCAACCGGGGCAAGCATAGGTAGCATGTTTGGACCTAAAGGAACATTAATAGGTGGAATAGTGGGTGCAGGAGCAGGATTGGTTGGAGCAGGACAAGGTTACTTCGATTCAACGTCTGCACCTATTATGAATATTTCAAGAATTAAACGAGGAGGTGGTGGTATGCGAGGTGGACTATTAGGTGGAGGGTCAATGTATGGCTGAACAACCCGGATTTTGGAGTGCAGAAGGATTCCCTTATCCTCTGCTTGCATTAGGTCAAACATTCCCAAGAGGATATCAGTATCAGTCTCAGCTTACTCCTTATAAGCGAGACGCTCGAGGTGATTGGGGAAGGGCATTAAATGAAAGTATAGATCAGTTCATTGGAATGTATCCCCAGTGGCTTCAGCAGAAGAGAGCATTTGCCCTGCAGAGGGAGCAGCTTGCAAGACAACGTGTAGAAGATCAGCACCGGGCAAAGCTTCGTCCTTTTGAACTTAGGCAGCTTAAAGCAAATGAGGAACTTCTTCAGCAAAAGTTGCAGATGCGTGAGAACTATCCTCAAATGGTAAAAGATCTGCCTGTTGATGATAGAATGAAATCCCTTCTGCTTACACAATCTCCTGAAAAAGGGACTGCACTTATCAACACTTATCTTGCTCAAGGGTTGAAGCAGAAAACAAAATTAATCCCTGCAGGAACTCCAATTGACGGAAAGACTTACGATGTTGATCTTCAGCAAAAAGCGGACGGTACATTAGTTAAGTCTCCTATTGAACCAAAGAAAATTACTATCCAACCCAAGGAAGTGATCCCGGGAACAGGTGGTCAAATAAATACTTATAATGTTCCTCTTGAGTTGAACACTGCTGATAACAGTTTGAGTTTCCCTTTAGAGAAACCACATACAGAAGTAATTACTTTACCTGTTGGTGATCCGGGGAATCCTTATTCTGTCCCAGTTGAATACAATCCAAAAACAAAAGAGTGGTCTTTCCCTTTAGACAAACCACCAGCACAGGATTTCATTACTGTTGAACCTAAAGGGCAATTCCCTGACGGAACTTTCAATAATAGTGGTAGACCTCAACTTTATGACAGAAAAAATCAGAGAAAAATTGCACATGAGGGAACCTCTAGGCCAAAGAATATTGTACCTCTTCAAGAAGGGAATCCACTGATAGGACAATTGAGGAATACGTTTGGGAAAGAGTGGGTTAATAAAATGCTACCTTTCTTAAAAGAAGACAGGACTTATGCAAAAGAAGGTCAACCCGGTCAAATAATAATGCCTCCCGGGTTTGAGGAACTTAACAAGGAACTCCAACAAAGACAAATAGATCTAACTGCTCCAACTGAAAGTCAACTATTTCAACAAAAACATTCAAAAGATAATTATGCAAATATTCGTGCTATCGGAGATCTCGCACCAGTTGCGGGACAAAATTTCAAGGCTCAGTCAATTGCTGCAGTTCAACTTTTACCTGCTGGTCACCAAGTTAGAGAAAGGGCACAGTATGAAATTGATAAAGCGGGGATTAAAATGGGTAGGAATGGTGTCTTCGTTCCAGAACCTTTCAGACCGGGACCAAAAGGACAAAAACGAACTACGCAATCAGAACCTAAGTCAACGCTTGTTAACCCGGGTGAAACACTGGATCAAATCGTTGAAAGATTTAAGAAGCAAGGAGTCCCAGTAAATAAGTCACAGGTCATTGCTGCTAATAAACACTTCTTCCCAGAGGGAGATGAAAATAAAATGAAAACTTCTGCACAAGTTGAAGGTGCAGAAATGCTGATCCCAGTAGGAGGAGGACAGTTAAGTGAAACTGATATTAATGCAGCGCATCGTTCTAATGTTCCAAACCCGAGACATGACACAACAGTTATTGCAGGTGCAGGGACATACACAAATTTCAACACAACAACTGTTCCTTTCCAGTATAAGTTAAATAATGATTATGCAGATATGAGGAAGATGCAAAGTAATGTTGACGAGGTGGTTGAGTTAATGAAAGATCCAAACGCTTTAGGTCTTTTGAAAACTGGTCATCCTGCCCGGGGTTTGATAGAAGGTCTTCGCTGGAGATTGATCAACAACGTTCAGGTGCTTCGTGACTTTGGTGTCTTGTCACCTTCTGAGATTGGCACAATTGCTAAATCTGTTCCTGATATAAACTCTACTTTCAATTGGGCAGCAAGAACAATTTTTGGATTAAAGCCTGAAAGATTTGTTAAGGGGGTACTTGGAGCACTTAAGAAAGAAGGAGAAACAAAGGCAAGCCAACTCAGGGCATATATGGCACATTGGAATGTTCCAGTTATAGATTTCAAAATTCACACATATGATCCTTATGCAGGAGAGCAAGGTCAATCAGTAAATATTTTCCAAGAACAAGACTCACTTGAATATACAGAATAATGGCAGAAGCAGAAAATAAGATGTCAAACGTAGAAGGGTTTCTTGCACCTTTCAGTAATACTTTTGATTCTATCAGTTCAGAGATAAATGCAATCATTGCTCAAAGGCGGGAAATAGTAAAATTATATCCCGGTCAAGAAGAAGCAATTAAGAGAATGGCAGACGATCAGATTGATTCAGTTCTGGCAGATGCAGGTGTATCTAAAGAGTCTTATCGTGAAGCACTTCAAACTGCCAAGCAGTATTCCCTTCCTTTCAATGACAGTCCACATACATATGTAAAAGGCATAGCAAGATCACTTGGTCAAGGTTTGTTCCTAGGAGCAGGTGACGAACTTGAAGCATTCGTTACTCACATGATTAAGAATAAGCTCTTCGATAATAAGGGTGATCCTGACCAGACATATATGGAAGTGCTTGCAGATATTCAGGCAGGGGTCTCAGCATTCGAAAAAGCTAATCCCGGTGTCAGTTTAACTTCCGAAATTATAGGTGGGTTATTCTTCCCTTACTATTCAGGACTTGTCCGGGGAGCACGAGGTTTAACCAAGGGGTTAAAAGGTGGTCCGGGGTGGAGAGAAGCAGGAGCACAGGGAATTGTTGGTGCAGGTTTAGGGACATTTTATTCCTATGCCAAGGACAGGAATGTTTCTCCACTTGATCCGCTTATTGCAGGAGGAACTACTGCAGGACTATCAAGAGCACTAACAAAAACTGGAGAGATGCGAAGAGCAGCAGATCAGGATATTGCAGATATTGAAAAAGGATTCCAGACACAAGTATCAGGTCCGGGTGGGGTGGAAGTAGACGCACAAAAAACTATCCCCTTGATGACTAAATTAAAAAGCAAGCTTCCAAACGTTCCCGCTGCTCCCGGAGGACCACCGGGTAAACCTCCCGGTGAGTTAGGTGAGGCAGGAAGTCAAAGCTTTCATGAAGCTGCAATGAGAGAAATTATACAAGCAGCGGATGATGAGGGAGTTACATTTGAAAAACTCCTGATGAGGTTGGACGATTATGTAAAAGCAAATCTAGGCAAGCACACAACAATGGCAGACATTGTAGAAGCAGAAGGACATCTCTCAAGAACTATCCGAGGGTTGACACTTGAGAATCCTAAAGCCTCTGCTTCAAAGAAAGATTACCTAAAGCGTCAGATTGAAGTTAAGCAAAGAACACTCCCTAAGATCTTTTCTCTATTTGATCCTGAAGGGAAAATGAATGAAGTTGGTAATAATATTTTCAGGTGGAAAAATGTAACTAAGGAGAGAAGACAGAACGCTGCTCAACCACACTATGAAAAATTTGACAGGATTAGTTTGTTTGATCCAAGCAAACCCTTAGAAGGAACTAATTTACTAGGTGCTCAGTTGTGGCAACGTCTTGAAGCTTTAATGAAGTATGATGACGCAGTCAAGAAAGCGTGGACTCAAGCCTCTGGGAAACTTGCCTTTAATGAACCTAATCTCTCACATACTCTGGATGCAAATGTGATCACCGGGAGACGCTTTGACGCATTCAAGAAAAAGCTTGACGGTCAAATTTCAGAACTCCTTACAAAAGGTAATACTCAAGAAGCAAAAGATCTTGTAAAAGTTAAGAACGAAGTTATTCAGCTAGTTGATACAATTGTTGAACAGTCAACAGGTGTAAAACCCGGTCTTGGTGTTTACCAGATAGCAAGAAATATTTATTCAGGATCTCATGCTTCAGAGGCAGCTTTTGATTTAGGAACCGGGGCAGTTAAATCTCACAAGGGCAGTAACTATTCTGCTGATGAATTTGAAGTTCTATTTGATAAGTTGTCTGATTCTGAAAAAGCATATGCCCGGTTAGGTTTTGGTCAGGCATTAAGGGAAGTACTTGAAAGTGATATGACTGAACTAACTCCTAACGTTCAAAAGCTTATCGTTGGAGGTGCAAAACCAAATCACTTGGAAAGGAAATTTCACTATGTGTTTAAAGATGATTCCAAAGTTCCTCATGTTGCAACTTCGGAGGGTAGAATAGCAAGTGGTAAGCAGCGTTCCAAACAATTTGTAGACGTTTTGAAAAGAGAAGGGAGATTCTTAAAAACCTTCAGGGATCTTTTTGGTGGATCATCAACTGCAAGGAACTTGTCAGATGTTAAAAGAGTAACAAATAAAATGTCAGATGTAGTTGAAACGGTTGCTGACTTAGGACCAGAAGCATTAATCAGACAAGGTGTCCCCACTGCAGGAATATTTTCAAAAGGTAGTCAGTGGATTGGTAGTAAATTTTCTGAGGAGAAACGAAGACAACTTGCTCGGGAGAATTATGGCAGTGAGATTGCAGAAATACTTTTCACTAAGGGTGGAACAGTTGATGCTTCGAAGCTAAGAAAAATGTTACAGGATCTTGATAGGTATAAGAAGCAATTGGATCTCGATAACTACAAAGGCTTGCTTAAAACTTCAGCTTACAAACAAATGCCGAGAGTTGTAGGCAAGTACTCGCTGCTCCAACCAACTGCAGTTCCAGAAGTTTATTTCCCAACAGATACTTTTGAAAAGAAGTAAGGGGTGTGTAAGTCGTTAAAACTGTTTTGTTGGTGTAAGGGGTGTCCCGAGAAAGTTCTTTTGTGTCAACTGCAACGGTTTACAAGGGGTTAAAAAAAGTAATATTGTGATTCAGTATCTTATTACTATGTCACAGGTTAGAACACAAAGTGAGTGATTGCAAGGAGTTTCAAGGTATTGTGCTTGTTAACTTGGTAAGGAAGGTAGATTTTGTAAGGGGTTTTGTAAGGGGTTAGAAAGTTGTAAGGGGTGTCCCCTGTCCCCTCAAGGGACACTCCTGACGTAAACTTTATGATTTGGTGAAAGCTACTGGAGCGCCGGGCCAAGCAGAGTTATCATCTGCTGACCTAGCGTTCTGTCTGACGAAAGCTTTCCCGCCTTTTATCCTGTAAAAGATTCCGTTATCACCTACTTTCTTATACAGGCATTTTTCTTCATCGATTAGGTAGTACTTCCCACCGATAAGTTCAGGCTCCGACATTAATATCACCTCCTTTCTTTTTGTTATTCCAACCGCATCTAATGTTATAAGATACGACAGTTTGCTTGGCAAGATTTTGAATGTTGTGTTTTTCAGGATCAGCTTCAGCAAGAGTGAGGATTGCAATCTCAAGCTTCCTGATCCGCTCATTTTTCTCGTCTATGATTTCGAGAGTATCTAAGTGAGTGTTGAATTTAGTTTTCATGCAACCTCCTTGATATAATTACTGACTTCCTGAAGGAAATCTATCATGATGTCTTGGGATTTTATTACATCATGACATCGTTTACAGTAATACGAAAATTTAGGTCCACCCCTAAAATACTCTTCAGTTGGGTTTGCTAACTTATAGTATTTTTTTCTTTTTTCTCCACATAATTTACATTTCATGCAACCTCCTTGATTGGATTAATCTCAATTAGTTTTCTTCCACTTTCTTCTAACTGAGCATTCTGATTCCGAAGAGTTCTCACAGTCTTCTTACCAAGATAGTTCTGGTGCTCTTCCACAACATGATTCACTCGAGTTGAGTTCAAATATCTTTTTGTTGTCTCAATTAGTTCATGACGCAAAAAAGATTTTACAATATATATGTCACTTGTAATTTCGAACAACTCAATTGCTCCAGTGTGACGAAATGCATGCCAAGGTTGCTTGCCAAATATACCAAGGTCATTCAACTTCTTTGAGAACGCATTGGTATAAGACGAACCGTGAGCAAACCAAGGTGAACCACTCGGCTTTGCCAAGATAAATTCTTCAGGATCTCTTCCTTCAAAGTCCTTCTCCAAAAAAGAAATCAAGGCATCATTCGAAGCAAAAAGAGTTGCCACACCTGCATCCTTTTCAGCTTTCTTATATCCCTTCGCCTTGGGAAGAATAAAAGTTGAGTTAACTGGAGAAGTCTTCTGCCAGTGCTTGACCTGAAGGTGAGCAATCTCGTGTACCCTTGCTCCAGTAAAACGAGCGAGGTAAAACCCACGCAAGAAGTTTTTATTCTTCCCGCTTTCATAAAGTTCCCGGGCATGAGACTCAAACTTTTCAAGTTCCTCGTCAGTGAAAGGGACACTCTCAGGTTTGGGTTGTGGAACCTTTGGATATAAAGGAATTGAGGAAGTGTATTCCTTCAACTGAAGGTACTTAAAAAACCGCTTAATCTGCTGCTGAATGAGATAAAGAGAAGACTCTGCTATTTTACCCTTAGTCACCAAAGATCTTAGTCCTGCGATGATCTTGAAGCCTGTACCGTCAAACTTAAACTCCAACTCGTCAAAGCGATAATCACCAAGTCTTTTAGTGAATCCTGAATCGTGAGTGATTAAAAGATTCAAGGCTTTTGATTGGGCAATTTTGTAAGTAGTGAGTGACCGAAAATTTTGAAGTTCAATCGACACATAATCAAAGTATGCAACCGAAGCTTCGTCTAAGGTCTTCGCACTAATAACAGGAGCAACTTTCACTGCCTGTTTGTTCTTAATAAAGTCTTCCCTTTTCTTAAGGAGTTTGGAACGCAGTTCATTATGAAAGCGAACCTCCTTAGAATTATAGGAAGGTTTTGGTAACTCATTATCTACAGCATACTCTGCTGCGTCATAATCGAATTTACCTGAAGTTATTGCTGAGATCCTTCTTGCATATTCCCTGAACTGACTCAGGTCTGCAAAAAGAACAGTTTGCTTTGGAAGATTAATACCGTCAGTGGATCTGAACTTTGCAATGACGTTCTTCCTTGGTCTGAAAATTGTTACTGGCTTAAATGCACTCATATTGTTCCTTTCTCAATAGCTTTTAATTGGTTGTCTGTTACTAGGTTAAGTCTGCGAATTATTTCGTCAAATTCCTTCCCTTCATTGAATCCTGAATCTGTAACCACTTCTTCAATAATAAGATTGAATTCGTTTCTGCAGTTCTCAACAATTTTAATAACTTCCTGTTTAGTCATGTTTACTCTCCTTCTCTGTTTCTTTTTCAATTTCAGCTTCGAACCAAGCAATACGTTTTTTTAAATAAGACTTAACAAATTTGATTTCAATGTTACTTAATTCTCTCAGCCCACCGAAGTCATCATCTTGTTGATTATTAAACTCTATTGCTGTTTCCAGTTCTTCAATTCCACCAAGTTCACACTTGAAGCACATTAGATCGTCTGTTAAATAACTCATATTTATTCTCCTTTCTTTAAGATTAACCTTTTATCATCTTTTATAATCCTGACGCCTTCTAATATTGCATAAGCCAGATCGATAGCATCTTCGACATCAAGGCAAATATGATTTAAATCTTCTGGCGGGTCTTCGTCTACAGTATTAATTGTAAGACTTGGTTTGGTTTCAAGATAAAGCAGATTGAGATTTGCATATGGTTGAACACTGATTTCTCGATCCCTTGCTTTAGTGTCTTTGTTAAATCCTCTAGCTCTTTGATACATATTGTTCCTTTCTGTTGTGCCCCCTTTCGGGGGCGTTAATGTTAATGTTCTCGATACCCTCTAAAACCGGGTATATAAACTTTTCCGTTTTTACGTTCTACTCTAAAACTCCAATGAATAGATTCGAATTCTTTTTTAGTACCTACAAAATATTTCCCAGTTTTGGGGACAAGGTAAATACTTACGTCATCATCCTTTTCCCTTATTTCCTTAGAGGCTTGTTTTGCCCTAAGTAAACTATAATGAAATCTCTCAATTCCAATGTCAGGGAATCTTGGATCTGGGGTTATAGTGCAGTAGCTTTTGCCTTTTCTCATATTGTTCCTTTCTGTTAAGTTAAAGTTATCGTAACCCAGACCAATTCCAATCTGGGTCTGAATACATTCTGTGCTTATCTATATCCTTCTGACGTAATCTTGAAGCTGCTTCGTTTGATAGTTTGTTATTGTAAAATCTTGTTCGACTCTCCAATTTAGCGATATAAATTTCCCTATTCTGAAGTTCAATTTCTAATTCAACAATTTTAGACTTTAAAACTTCGGGGGATACTCCTTCAAACCTTGCTTTTGGTTTTTCAAAGTTAGGGAGAATCTCTCTCCAGTTTGGATAGCGTTTTGGGATATCTTTTATATAGACCTTCTCAAATCCACTAGAAAAATATCCGTTAGGGAATGTTTCTTCTAAATGTTCCCACTCAGCATCTGTCCAATCACTTCTGATTGTGGCGTAATGTGAAGGGGTGTTGTTTTGGTAGATATGTAAGTAATAAGTTTTCATATTGTTCCTTTCAGTTAGTTTACTAATGATGCTGCGAATCAACATCCACCCGGCCCCTGCGACACTCAGGGGACAGATAGGGTTGATTAAGAGTTGCGATATAAGTTGTGGGACTCGATAAAGGCAATAGCGTCTTCCCTATTATCAAACCAACAAAAGTTGTCCTCGTCCCCTTCAAATTCAACAATCCAATCATTTTCATTAACCGGGACTCTAGCTGCAATATGCTCAAAGTGATAACTAAGGAATTTTGCAGGACCAAAGTTTTTTATGGAGTTTAGTGTTTGAATGTTTGTGTTCATATTGCTCCTTTATTTAATTGAATTTAAAAATTTATAAGTGATACCGTTCAGTTCTTTCTGACTAAATAGTTTGGATTCTCTTCAAGGAATTTTAGTGAAAGATACTCTTCACACTCTTCACTTGAAAAGTTAGGGTTACCTGCTTCTAAACGAAGCTTGTCAAGTTCTTCCTGTTTCTCCTCGATAACTTGAAGAATTTCTTCCTTCTTATACATAGTGTGAGCGTCCTTTACCTGATAACCAGTTTTAGGTTGAACCTCTATTGCCCACCAAGTTTTCAGATTCCACCAGTATTCAAAATCTCCTTTATAATGAATCTTCATATTGCTCCTTTGAGTGAATTAAAATTAATGATTAACGATTACTTAATATCTATTTTATATAAATGCAAACTATATGCAAGCAAAAAATAACAAATAATAATCTTTTTTTACGATTAAGGGATTATTTACTGAAATTATTGACGAATTTAGGGAGGTGTAAGGGGTCTTTTTTGGTGTGTAAGGGGTGTTTTTGAAAAAAAAGTGGGGAACCCCCCTAGAGAACAGGGGGTTGTTTTGTGGTTAGATTACTTCTTTAAAAGATCTTCAAGCCTATCAATATGAAAAAGCAGCATCTTCTTTTCTTCTGCCCAAGATTCTTCCCGGGACACTTCACCTCTAAGAATGAAGTTCATATCATATCCCTCTCTGGCTATTCCTATAAGGATATTCGCAGACGGTAGGGAGTTACCTGCCAAAGCTTTTGAAAGTTGCCCTGCGTGACAAGGTATTTTCGAAGCGAGAGATCTTTGCGTATCCCCTCGGTCCTTCATTTGTTCCTTGAACCGTTTTAAGATTTCCAACAGTTCAGGAACTTTTTTCACTAATAGCAATTTTATACTTGTCATTAGATATCTATTATGATAGATTATATATTCAATCAGTATTCCTTGGCACTTAAGTTGCTTTCCAGAGAATATCTGATCGTTAAGTGAAAGGGCAAAAAATTCAAAGAGGGGGGTAATCAGAATAAACTGATCGTGGTGTTTGCTCCTTTCCACCCGATAAGCCCCCCTTTTCATTACTCATTGGATGAGCATGATATGAAAGGATACTATGTCGAATGAAAACGTGGAAGTTAAATTCTTCCCTGACATAAAAGGACTCACTGAAGGTGAACTTGCAATCCCCCCGGAGTGGTTCCCCGGTAGCGAATGTTTCTTTTGCGTTGATCACTTCCCCTCTATCGTTAACTGTTCCGAAGAAGAGTATCACCAGATACAAGCGTTTAGTAACTCCTTCGGTTCCACTCTTATAAATGAATCACCGTGGTATCAGAAAGCGTGGGAAGGTATTGAACCTTCAAGGCCAATGATCCTAGGTTCCGCTGCAGAATTATATCTGGAACTCCTCGCTGAGTTAATCAAGGCACAGAAATATGTAAGTTTGGACAAGGTGGATTTTAATGTTGGGAAGATCTTGGACCGGGTTGCAGTGATGCCCTTGTGGGAAGGAACAGGAAGCAGGAACAAACAGAAGGATTTCAGAGATGCAAATAAAGGGAAGCTGATCATCACTGAAAAGGAGTTCGATACTATTATGATGATGATGAAAAGCGCACTCTCAAATAAT
>TARA_R100001594_G_scaffold1843_1_pt1 | contig 11441 bp, 11 predicted proteins | sample TARA_R100001594 | Tara Oceans TARA_R100001594 (sample SAMEA2622752) | marine metagenome | biome: marine biome (ENVO:00000447); feature: marine epipelagic mixed layer (ENVO:xxxxxxxxx); material: "saline water (ENVO:00002010), including plankton (ENVO:xxxxxxxx)" | depth 150 m | reverse complement strand
CCACCACCACCACTCGGGGCAGTTAATAATATATACCCACCACCTAAATAATGCGAAACACTACTCATATTAATATCAAATAATAAAGATTTATTATAAACACCAGTAAAGGTCGCACCACCATAAAAAGTATTTTCATTATTAATTGCTACATTTGTATCTAACGCAACTGCGTCCGCAATTGTACCTCCACTCGCAAAGTTCGTCATAGAATATACACTATAAGTTGGTGCGTATGTTGAAATAACATTACCACTACTATCTCTTATATCCATAAAAGTACCAGTCGCAATCCAGCCTCTCGGTATGTGAATAACCGCACTTAATTCTAATGAAGAAGTTTTAATTTGTCCCCTCCCTCTTGTTTTTGCTCCGTCATCATCTAAACAATAATTATAATAACTATTGTCGTCATTTGGTAAGAATACACCCGCACTAAAAGGCATTACATATTGTCCCGCATTATCATATACATTTGGGGGTAGTACTCTATTATTTGTATTTAATAGATTTCCATTTGTAATTGTAATAGAATCAATCGTAGTATCTAAATTAAAAGTTGTACTTGAAAGATTAAGATTAGTACCAGCCGTATAAGTAGTATTTGTATCTGTTGCGGATATAGTTATAGCCGACGAGCCATCATAAGTACTACCAGTATTAAAACTTATATTTGTTCCAGCCGTTAGAGAATTGGGTACTTTTTTCACTTCCATTTCATCGCTTCCATTAAAATCAATTGTATCTTCATCAACTTTCGCATCAAAAGTAGTTCCGTCCAATTCTAAACCATCACCCGCAGTATAAGTTGTATTCGTATCAGTTGCGGATATAGTTATAGCCGACGAGCCGTCATAAGTAGTACCACTACTAAAACTTACATTTGTTCCAGCCGTTAATGAATTAGGCACTTTCGCCACACTTAATTCATCGCTTACTTTTGTAAGTGTTGCGTCATAATCTAATGCGAGGTTGTCCCCCGTAATTACAAGTGGGGTTGTAGCCGTAAGAGTTTGAGTGGGGATTGTACCACTTGCTCCCAAATCTATTTCTACACCATTAATAGTAAGTGAATCATTTGTAAGTTGTGCGTTAGTTATTTTTGAAGCCGTTGTATTAATATCAGTTGGACGAAAGGTTTTCCATTCTGCTACACCAACAGAATCCGCATATAAAAATTGCGTACTACCAGCATTACCATCAATTAAAATCTTATTTGTTATATTTAAATCGGCTGTATCTTGGTTATTTAATCCATCAATAGTTCTATCGCTTGAATCCCAATTACTCATTATATATTAATTAATATATTTTATTTTAAACTATAAAACCCTTTCTCATCTTTTATAACTTCATTCTCTTCTTCTACAAGGTCTTCATCATCGTCATCATCTCTCTCATCGGCTCTTGCTTGTAATCCGTCTGTAATAGTAATTTCATAATCTTCATCCAGTTCAACATCCATAAAATCATTATCTTCTATTTTATTAGATAGGGATAAAATAAAATCTTGTATATCTTCTTTTGTATTTAATTTGCTATATAAGGCTTGAATTATAATATCAAAAAACTCTCTTAAATCATCATCCATTTTATCATAATCCATTTATAATTTAACGGATATTTTAATTTGATTAACGAAAACGAATATTTTTATATGGATTGATTCTTTCATAAACAAAATTAGCCCCACCACTTTCCTCTACTTCTTCATCTACTTCGGGTTCTTTGTATTGTAATTTTTTTGGTTTGCGTCTATGATTAATTATCTCCTCTTCAACTATTTCATCTTCACTTGTTTCTTCATCACTCGGGTACTGGTGAATCACTCTTCTTACAATTTTCTTCTTCTTCTTTTTCTTGCGAGGCTTTTTTACAACTTCCACAATCTCCTCCTCACTTGAAGAGTCAGTATTTTCCACTTGGTTTTTGGTAGGTTTGGATTTGGAGGCTTTCCGTGATTTCGGTTTTACAAGTGGTTTTGCCTCTTCGGTCGGGTTCGTTTCACTTGCGATTTCTTCCGCCAGTTCGTTATTGGACTCCTCTAACTTATTCATTTTCACTTGTAATTTCTGTTTCTTTTCATTCACTTTTTCCAATCGTTTCTTTTCAGCCCACTTCTTACGACCTTCTAACATTTTCTTAACTGCTTCTTTTTTCTTTTCACTCATTTCTTTCTTTTCTTTCTTGGGTCTCTGTAATGTCTCGGGTTCTTCAATAATTTCCATAGTAGGCTCATTATCTTCTATATCGCTCATTTATAGTATTATAGATATAAAAAATATTTCTATAATAGTAATTTTTATCTTTATGGATTCGGTGGTTGTTGTAGCGGTGGTACTATTGGTTCATTATTATTATTGTTTTCGTTTGGTTGTTCTTCTTCACTTTCATCGTCTTTAACTTCTCTATTACAACTTAATAATCCACAACAAAGATTAATTGTCTTACATCTACTTTTAAAGATTACAAGTAATACAGACGCAAGAGCCGAAGCCCCAATAGTGATTATATTTGAATAATCATTTGCGTTCCAAACATAACTTTCATTACTTTCACTCATATTATACATTAATATAATATAATAATAAAAAAATATAGATACAAAAGTATTTTAATAAACTGGATTAAGTGATTTAATCTTAATTTGGGGCATATATTTAGATTTGTATTTCTTTCCAATTCTACCTTCATATAGGTCGCAAATTTGATAATAACTCATCTCGCATTCTTTCGCAATTTCTTTAAGAGTTGTAAATCTTTTAAGGGGCAGTACTACATTCCCATTACAAGTAATTTCACAAGTGAATCGTTCCTCTTTTTGAGAGCCTCGTGTATTATTCATCGTTCTATTATTTAATATACTATAACAATTTATCTTTAAGTATTTGTCGTATTTTAACAATCTTCATCACAATTAGGCATTATTAATCTATTAAAGTTTTTGTGGTACATCTTATCAAACTCTTTATCTGTATCAATATAAAGTGAAGTATATTTTTTATCAAATACATATTTTAATAAACTTTCAAATAATTTTTTATCCATTAACATTAATTCATCATAAATCGTTTCTAATTCTTTTTTATTGGTAGTTTTAAAAATAGTATAATGACTCGCACAAGCCCTCAAAGGTCTCGGCAGTCTATTATATACTTGCGTAGTAATCCACAAACTTAATCCACAAGAATCACCCCCACTTGCCCCGCATATATGCCGACGATTCATCATCATCTTACAGAGCATAGTTTGAGCCGACATATCTTTTTTTAAATCATTTACAACATCATCCGCAATTATCAAAACCCTTTCGCCACTATCTTCAATTTCATCATATACTTCTTGTAAGTTTTCGCCCGTCATTTGATAAAACTTTTGTTCTTCGGGTATTGTTTCAAAAGGGTCATCATCAATCGTTTTAAGTGAAGGTGAGAAAATATAGATTTTATCAAACTTACGATAGTATGGTGAGGCTTTATTTTGTTTTGTTAAAAGATTGTAAATATAAGTACTTTTCCCTTGCCTTGGTTTTGCCGTGATTACCCACATATGATTAAAGGTGGCTGGAAGATTGGCTTTACATAGGTCTCCATCTTTCTCATCACAACTAAACTTAAACTTGGTTATGTTGTATTTTTTCTCGGGTTCTTTTTCTTTAAAAGTTGCTTCCATATAATATACTATATACTATAATTTTTATTTATAGTAATATATTATTTTTTAAGAAGCGAAAAACCTTCTCCAAGCATTATACCAAGATTTATTATATTTTGTATTACCTATCAAAATCTTTTTAGACAAATTAACAAACCCATAGCCCCCGTGTTCTCCCGTTGGTGCGGTGCCGTGTAAGTCTGTACCTACTTGAAATATACAACATTCTTTATTAATATCAAAATATCTCTCCGCAATATTATTAGTGAAAGTTTGTTTGAGTCCTTTTTTATTATTAGGTGGAAGCCAAAAAATAGATTCAAGCGTGCCTCTTGTTGAAGAGTCTGCGTGAGAAGAAGACGCAAAATTAACAGAGCCTCCCATACTTGTACTCGGGCATAATTCTATTGGAATACCACTTGTAAAACAACCTACAAAATCACTTGCTTTTGCTAAATCATATCTAAAATTTGCGGGCTTTGGTACTATTGCTTTTTCTATTTTATACATCGCACTAAACATATAAATTAATTTAAATAAGAAATCATAATCTTTATTTGCTTCGGGTGAGCGTTTGTAGTACGCAATAATGTTATGACCTTTTGAGCCGTCTAAATATCTTTGGACGCCTTCTAACCAATTCTTACCTTCATAACGAGACCCAGCCCCAGCCTTTTCAAATTGTCTTCTCTTATCGCTGTCTCCAAAAGCAGAATAAAATTGGTGTGATTTCTCGGGATAATATTTGTCCCACTTCTCTAAAAAATCTTTATCACAATATTTTAAGGCTTGTTTAATTGCGGGGCAGTCATCTTTATACACAAAAACCGCAAGTAATCTTTTTGTTTCTTTATCCGCAACTATACAAGATTTTTTGATTGTCTCCCATTTTTGATTGTTATATTGGACTGGCTTACTTGTTTCAAGTTTTTTTGGATTCTTCGGCACTTGTACTTCTATAACTGGTAGTTTAATTTCAACAGCATTACCACTTGTACCATCGGGACACCAACCCCAAAAATATTCAGCGTCTAATGTCTCTCGCTTGAAAGACACTTGTAATTTATCTAATTCTTTTTTCACTCTATCTAAAACTAACTTGGGTACTTTTTCTCTTTGCCTATCAATTGCTACATTCTTCTTAATCCAAGTAGTACTCGGCTTGATAAAATCGCTCATTATATATTATAAGTTTATATTTATTTTATCTACTATGCTCCTCCAATTCTTTTTTAATCTGTCTCCACTAAAAGATAAAGTAATAGATTGTCTTTTTATCTCTTCGGCACTTGGTATTCTATATCCAAAACTTACTTCACCCATCTTTGTAGTCCAGTATGGTATTGGATTAAATAAAATCGGTTCGGCTACATAACTTTCTTTTTTATCTTCTAAAATTATATCTTTCAAATAAAAATTGAAGGGGATTTTTTTTCCATCCCATTTCTTTTTATTATCTTTATCATACCATTCATTCATTTTTTCATTCCACTTATCTATTAAATCTTTATCACTAAACTTCATTACACTCATATTTAAATCCGCCTCAAATATTCTCTTACTTTTAAAAGTATCTTTTTGTCTTCTGTGTAATCCCTTCATTATTCTCGGTTGCGAAGATACAATATTCTCTCTATTGGGTAATGATTTTAATAATAAAACATCAGTATCAATCCACCAAGACCCTATATGTTTTTGAAGCAAAGCCCCTCTAAAATAATCACTAAACATCATAATTACATAGCCTTTATCTTTATATTTCATAGGTTTTAAAACTCTTTTATTAAATATATCTTTTGATACAATCTCACTTGCGTCTTTCACCTTAATACCACTTGGGACATTCTTTAATTTTTGATATGTCCATAAAACAATATCTACTTTTTTCTTATTATGTTCCATCATCTCTATCGCAAATTCGGGTAGTTCAAGTGTTCCATCTAAACTATACCAAAATTGATTTACAATAACCATTATATATTAAGTATATTTTTTTATTCTTCAATTTCAACTCTGCTCCCTTTTTTTGGGCGTCCCACTTTTCCTTTTGCTTTTCCAACTTTCTTACGCTTTTCTTTTACACCTCCTTTCGCATCGCCTTTCCTCGCAATACCAAGTAATAGGGCTTCGGGCAGTTTCTCATATTGCTTCTTGCTAATCTTACCACTTTTTAAGGCTTTTTGAATCTCTTTGTTTTCACTCGGCATATTTATATTAATAGATAATATAAAAGTTTAAAATCTTGTTAAAAAAATATATTTTTAATAATATAATGGCTCGTACAAATTCTATTTGGATTTTAACAATATATTTAGACAAAAATAAAAAAGACTTGTTTAAGGCTTTGGAGTTTAATAATCTTCGTGAAATTGCTTATTGTTTAGATAAAGAAATATATGATATAAGTAATTTTTATCATAAAATTACAAAACCGAAAGAAGTATTTGAATACTTATATTTATATAAATCATATTAATATCTTAATGGCTCTACCCAGCCATCGTCTTTTATAATACCTTTTGTATAACTAATTCTAAACCACTTTTCAACTTCTTTCTTTTCAATAGAGTACCCAAGATTCTCGCTCATATGATAATACAAGGGGCTTACAAACTGGACTTGCGATTGAGTAATTAAATCGTTTTGAATCTCATTCTTAATCAATTTCTTTCTTGCTTTTTCGGTTTTATTAATATATCTTTGCTCCAAATATTTTTGTTTCGCATAAGCCTTACAAAGTTTATCAAAATCCTTATACTTTAATTTATTATTCTTATCTTTTTTGAATCCTTTTAATTTACATATTTCTACAACACTACCATCAAAACAAGTTTTTCTCAAAGCGTATTGCTTACAACCTCCTCCAATAAAATCGTCCCAGTGAAAATCACCTCCGTCCAACTCTTCTTGGTGATTATATTTCTCTAACCAATCTTCGCCGTACTTCTTTTTGAATACTGCTTTAACCTCGTCATCGGCTTCGTTTTTCATAGAGCCTAACTCACTCCCGTCTCCATCCCAACAAAACTTTAACATTAAATCCTCGTGAGCCTTCATACTCATATCCGTAATACAACTATCCGTATCCATATACAAAACCTTTCCGCCTTTCTTCTTAATTGCTCTTACAAAAGTATAGAGTTTTAATCTCGCATACGAAGTAATCGCACTTGCGATAGATACATTAAAATCTCTTATTTCCAATTCTTTATTTTCTCTTACCATTAAATAATCACCATTCTTATTTACATTCACTATATCATTTTTTTCATAAGCCTCCCAAAAATCTAACGCCTCCGCATTATAAAGTGAAACTCCGTCTCTTCCCTTACCTTGCTTACCTCTTGTATTCAATCCCCAAAATCCATAACCACTATTAATAATGATTTTATATACTTGGGCTAATCCGCTTTTTCCTTCTGCCTTCGCTTTTCCCTTCTTCTCAAAGCCTTCTTGGAAAAACTCTTTTAAGAATCTTCGTTTTTTAAACTCATAACCTTCAATAAACTTATAATCATATAACTTCTTTTTGAATCCGTATTTAATCTCTTCACTAAAAATAGTTAATTCAGTCCAATCTTCGTATATTGGAAATACTAACTTTCCATCTTTTTCACAATGAAGGGGAGTTTCATTAGGTCTTTTGGTTTTTACAAGTACCTTATAAAACCCGAATGGAATTGCTTTTATATTTTCTGTAAGTAATCCAAGTAATTCACCTTTTAAATGTTTAGGCTTCCCATAAGGTATAAGTAATCTTCCAACATCGGGATAGAGAGAAGTGAAATCATAATAATAAACTTTTTTATTATACTTACCAATATAACAAGCCTCGTTGCGACCACCACTATAACTTTTTCTAATAAACTCATCAATAGGTTTAGATAAGGTATAAATTGGAGTTTGGTACATATTATAGTAATTTTGAAAGTAATGCTTTTTAGATAAACTCGCACCAGTAAAACAAGTAGTAATATTGATTTTACAAGAATCATAAACATCTTTTCCAAACTGATTAAGTACTTCTAATAAACATAAACAATCGTGCTCGCAATATATTTTTTGAGATTCTTTAACATCGTAAGACATTACATTATTAATATCTATTGAGTCGTGGTCTATATTAACAATAGAGCCGTTTGGTAGGGTGACATCTTCTAATTTTTGGTGCTCCACACTAAACTCTTTTCCAAGTTTAGATAATCCCATAGGGAGCATCTTTAAAGAATCTTTGAAGAATATTTGGGAGTCGTCTTTGAATAATTCAACGCCTATATAAGACGAGTTTAATACTATAAAATTGTCCGTATTAATTTTAAGATTACAACCCTCACTTAAAATCCAATCATTAAAAGTAAGTATCATATCAAACTTGCCGTTATTATGGGCGTAAAAGGTATAATCTTTGAATGTATCGTCTATATTGGTTTCTATAAAATCTCCAAATTGTTTTAAACAATCCCAGCCATACCAAGTTTTCGTCTTCTTACTCCAACCTATTATATCTTCTTCACTATTAAAAATGGGTTGATTCCAAGCCATACTTACACAAAAGGCTTTAAACTTTCCATTATTACCATTCGGGGTTGCTTCTATATCATAAGTAGCAATATACTTATTAATAGGCTTTGGCTCTTGTTTAAACTTTTTTATTAAATGACATTCGGTATTATCATTACTATCTGTTAATACTTCTTCTATTTGGGCTTGCGTATCTAATCTATTAATTGGTAGTTTATTCCATCGTACTAATGGTACGAAGTGATTTTTAATATATTGTATTTCTATTAATTTCATCTTTTTTATTTCGTTTTCTGTTGCGTTTTTAGGTACAAACAATTTATACTTGGCGAATATATTATTGTATAATTGGATTTTATAGGGAGATTGATTTTGAAGTGAATATCTCCAATCTACTAAATCTTGAATAACCCGCTCATCTGTAAAGCGTTTCACTCTTGGATTCGCAGACCTTTTTAAACACTTCGCATTATCTTTTATTTTAGTTAATAACCTTTCATTATCCATTAATAAATTGTCTAATCTTAATTTAAAAGCATTATCGTTTTCATTACTTCTTTTTGAAAATAGATTATACACGGCTAAACAATTCCAAAAACAATTCTTCTTTGCGGATTTATCTAATATAAACCAAGTCTTATTAGCAACTTCACTTGAACGACCATTACTACCTTGACCCATAATATTAGAATACTTCACGATTACTTGTACTATTAGAGATTTCCAATAATTTCCAAGTGCGGATAGATTCGTACCCGCATCATCGTCTTCTTCGTCCGTATCTTCATCTTCGTCTGTATCTGTTTCGGTTTCTGTATCTGTATCAAACTCTTCGTCATAATCTTCTTCGTATTGTTGTTGTACTTGTATTAAATCGGTATAAGCCGTACCAATATTATCTCTTTTGTAAAACGAAGAATGTAAAGACGATTGCCCTAACAAATTATCATAATCCGCAGAAGGCGAAAAGGGGCTTACTACAAATTGATATTTTGCGTCCCAATTATCCATATATGTTAGGCTTCTCATAATCTTCTTGAATTGTTGCTCTTTTGTTAAGTTAGGGTCTTTCGCATATACAAAAGTATATTTGCGACCACCATTAAGATTAACAGAAGTACTTTTAGAAGGTTTTATTTTTGCTTCTCTTCTTTGTCTTGCTCTAAACTTTTCTATTTTATTTTGAAACTTCTTATATCTTTGTTGTTGCTTTAAAATCTGTCTTTGTTGCTTTTTCTCCATATAGTTTAGGGCTTTGCCTTGCTCGTAAGCGTTTTGCCCTTGCGTTGTATTAAGGTTATAAAATCTATTACCAACTATACCAAATCCATTAGGGATTAATAACTGATTTATTATTGTATTTCTATTCGTTGGATTTTCTCTCCAATATTTTAAAGTATTCGCAATAAGCCTTTGATTCACTCTACCACCGCTTATTATTTGGTGGGTTGAACCATTCGGGAGAGTATAAGAATTGGAAGCCATTATATTATTAGATATATTATTTTCATTCATAAATCCCAACTTATTATATTTTATATTATTGTTGTGTCTTTAAGTAATTATCGTAAAAAACAGAGATAAAATGCTGACGAAGTATTTAAACGAAATATACTTAAAGACAAGCCGATATAGAATATTATAATAAAATGACTGGAATTGAAAAAAATATTGATACTCTAACTACCGAAATGGATAAAGTTTTCGCAGAAATGGAAAGGCTTAAAAAAGAAAATGAGAGGCTAAAAATCTACGAAGATAAAACCCAATTAGCAAGAAATTATAATATTCTTAAAAAAGAAAATGACGAATTAAAAAATAAGGCAGACGCCGAGACAACTATTCAAATGATAGATAAATTAAATGAAGAATTTGAAGAGGTACAATTCGCCAAAACTGAATTGGAAAAAGAAAATAAAAAACAACAAGAACAAATAAATAAATTAGAAGAAGAAAGATTTTATTGGGACGGCGATTTAAGAGAAGGTAATGTATGCGTATCTATTAATAGTAGTTGGATGCTTGAATGGTTAAATGAAGCCTACTTACAAAACCCCGATAATACTTATAAATGGAATACCGAGCAATATGGGGACGAGGATTCGGCTAAAAGACAATTTCTATATAGAATGAGTGGGGTACTTGAATGCGAACTTAATAAAAGAACTCTATATGACGAGAGTATAACTTATATTGTAAGTGAAGAACTTAACAACGGCGACGAGATAGAAGAGGTTGAATATAGTAGCGACGAAGACGAAGCCGAAGAGTAAGTGGTATTATAGGGGTTGGGGGATTTATTCTATTTTATATTTTTTGGTATTTGTACTTGTATATTTTTTAATAAAATATCAAAACACGCCCTACTGGGTGTTTGTCTATTTTTTAAAAATGCTGTATATTCTATGCTGTATATTCTTTGATTTTATGCTGTATATTTTGGTTGTAAAATGCTGTATATTTCGGTTGGAAAATGCTGTATATTTAGGCTTGAAAATGCTGTACTTTTTGTCGTTTTTAAACTACTTAAAGACAAGGCAATATAGTATAGTATAATAGATAGAACGCGTGGATAGAAAATAATAAAAGAATAATAATAAGCCTAAATAGAATAAATCGTAAAAACCCGAAAAATACTTAAAGACAACCCAACTATATATATTATAGAAAGAGACGATGGAAACGATTAATATTAAATACCTTACTAATACTTCTAACGATAAGAAGATTATTAAATCCCAAAGTACTACTAATATAGATAAGGACTTCTATTTAGAGGTCTTCTCTAATGGTAAGAATAAGTTAATGTGGCGTAATAAGTTTATTAATTATGTTAAAGACGATGTAAAGGATTTCTTACTTACTCCGTCTAACGAAGAAGCCGTATTTAAGTTTTATAAGCAGATTAAAAGTAAGCCTCTAATAGATATTAAATATATAGAAGAAAAGAAGCCTACTTGGAAAATTACTCCCCAAGAATTAAAATATAATAGAAGAAGCCTTAATAGTTATACTCTCCCGAGGTGTAATGGTTTTACAAAAGACCCGAGAAGTACGGGGCGTTGTAATCTTGGAGGTACTAACGAAATGAAAGTACCTCTAAAATGGAAAGGAAATATTACGAATATAGTTGGTCGCTTCGGCTTGGAGTTTAAGCACTTTTGTAAGTACCACGAAGGACAATTTAATACCGAAGAGAAAATAGATAATTTCTACGCTCGGCTTGGGTATATAGAGCGTAATGGATATATTTGTAAGGTCTGTAA
>TARA_R100001594_G_scaffold47456_2_pt1 | contig 11458 bp, 7 predicted proteins | sample TARA_R100001594 | Tara Oceans TARA_R100001594 (sample SAMEA2622752) | marine metagenome | biome: marine biome (ENVO:00000447); feature: marine epipelagic mixed layer (ENVO:xxxxxxxxx); material: "saline water (ENVO:00002010), including plankton (ENVO:xxxxxxxx)" | depth 150 m | reverse complement strand
ATACTGGATGGAGATCCTGAAGGTGCGATAGAAGATCCTGAAGGTGATAAAGAACCTGTAATATTTGGTGAACCAGATCCTGCAATAGATCCTGAGATTGATTTACAACCTATAGATGATAGTGAGGGAGAACCTGAAGGTGAGGGAGAACCTGACGAAGCTATACTGGATGGAGATCCTGAAGGTGCGATAGAAGATCCTGAAGGTGAAGGAGAACCTGTAATATTTGGTGAACCAGATTCTGCAATAGATCCTGAGACTGATTTACAACCTATAGATGATAGTGAGGGAGAACCTGAAGGTGAAGGAGAACCTGACGAAGCTATACTGGATGGAGATCCTGATAAGGTAGTAATTGTCGAACCTGAAGAGGCAGTAATTGTTGAACCTGATGAGGCAGTAATTGTTGAACCTGAACCTGAACCTGACGAAGTTATACTGGATGGAGATTCTGAACCTGAACAGGCAGTAATTGTTGAACCAGATCCTGCAATAGATCCTGAGACTGATTTACAACCTATAGATGGTGAACCTGAACCTGAACCTGATGAGGAATTTCCTGGTGTTGAACCTGAACCTGAACCTGAAGATCCAGCAATTGGTGAATTAGATCCTGATGATGATACACAAAGTGGTTTAGGTATATCCGAAGAGTTAAAGAGTATACATTCTAGTATTAGTAAACTTGCTACTCATACAAGGAGTGTTCTTGAAAAGGTTCTTGGTTTAGAGAAAAGAGTTTCTATTAATGAGAAGAAGATATCTTTAATAAAGGAAATACTTCAAGCAGAAAGGTCTGATATTGGAAAGAATATATCAGATTTAGAACCTGATACTGATGAGGATAAAGTTAAGAGTCCATTGAGTGAAAGTATACAGAACATTGCTGATTCTACTACTTCTATTCATGATACATTAATAAGACAGCAGGACTTGGATAGAGCTAGAGAAGATGATACTGATATAGATGATGAACAAGATAAGAGAGATAAGAAAGAGCAGAAGGGTGAGGGTATAGGTGCAGGTATTCAAAAGGTAGGTAAGAAGATGCTTGCACCTGTTCAGAGTGCTTTCCAAAAGATGGTGGATTGGTTAAAGAGACTTATATTGGCTAAAGCAGTAATGATGTTTATGAATTGGTTTAGTGATCCTGCTAATCAGAAAAAGGTTGGTAGTCTTTTTAGATTTATTAAAGATTGGTGGCCTGCAATAGTAACTGGATTGATATTATTTGCGGGGTCAATGTTAGGACCAACAGGAATTATTATAGGAATAACTGCATTGATAGTAGGGTTTATCCCTAAAGTTGTAAATGCAATTAAATCTTTCTTTGGATTTGGTAAGGATGCTGCGAAGGAAGCAGAGAAAGGGGAGAAAGAATCTAATAAGGCTTTGAAGGGTAAAGAAGATGAGCAAGATAAGTTAAAACCTGATGATGATGTATCAAAAGCACCTGAACCTGGATCTACACCATTAGAACCTCCAGCACAAGAATTTAATAAAGGTGGTCAGGTTCCTGGACAAGGAGATAAGGATACAGTTCCTGCAATGCTCACTCCTGGTGAGTTTGTTCTGACTAAAGATGCTGTACAAAAGTATGGTGTTGATACATTAGAGGGAATGAATGCTGCTGCTGGTGGCACGAATGAACCAAAAGAAATAAGACCTGGATTTAAAGGTAGCAGTCTTGCAGCTTACGGAGGAGGTGGATCTGTACAACCTAATAAATTATTTGGATACTCTGGTGGTGGAGAGGTTAAAGAACAAGTTGAAGAGAAGAAAGAGAGTGGACCTAAACTTAATAAAGAGACAGGTAATTTAGCAAGACGTATTGAACCTTTAATTACTGGTCAAGAACCAAAAAGTCCTTTAATGAGTTTAGTAGAGAAACATCCAATGGTGATGATGTTTAAGGGTATAATGAAGAACCCAATTATACAAGGCATTATTAGTAATGTTGGAGATGCTCTTGGTGGTGATAAAGAAGATCCAGAGTTAGATTTAAAGAAAGCAATTGCAGATCTACAAGAAAGATTTAATTATTCAATCTATGATGGTAATTATAAACCAGTAGGTGCTGTTGCTGATGGTGCCGATGGTGCTGATGGTTCTGATGGTAGTAGTAGTGGTGGTGGAAGTAATCCTCTTGCGGGATTTATTGCTGCAATTTCTAAAGTTCCTCTTATTGGTAAACCACTTGGAATGGCAGCTGGATTATTAGTAGATGGTCTTGACAATATTGTTAAAGAGAAAGTTGAAAGTTTTACATTAGCAAACGATCAGAAGGGAACATCAACTCCAGGTGCTCCTACTCCACCTACAACAACAGTTGCTTATCAACAGGCTCAATCGGCAGCACAAGGTTCTAGTGGTGCTACTTCTCCTTCAAATCCTGGTGGAAAGATTCCTGATTTTAGTGCTTCTGCGAAGGTCGATAGTCGTAAAGTAAAAGTCTTGGGGATTAGTAGATAATGGTTACATTAGGTTCATCACTTCTTATGAGAGGAAAGGCCATGTTATTGGGTGCTGGTAAAAGTGCTATGGGTGATGTTGGTAAGGGTAGGACAGATCAACCTGCTAAGAAAAAAACTATAGATTCTAAAAAACTTTTACCAAGTTCTTCTAAAACTAAAGAACAACATACAATTTCAGATGAGGATGTTCAAAATATTAGTATTGCTGCGACTCAATTAATGGATATTGATACTATTCTAAAGGGTAGTCTTGTATTGGATAAGATGAGAGCGAAGAAAGAAAATAAGGCAAAGGAAAAGAAAAAAAGAGGTTTAAAAGAGAAGATAGGGGAGGGTATAAAGAATATTGGTAAGGGAATAAAAGATGACGTTCAGAAGGCTGGTGAAAAAGCGTTTGATTGGATTAATAGACTTCTTTTTAGTGTTTTATTAATTAGTTTAATTAAAATGGCTGATATTATAAAACCAATACTTCCTCTCATTGCAACAATGGTTGATGGTTTTATAATGATGACAGGATGGCTCTTTAGTGCTGCATCAACATTAATTCATTGGGGTTATCAGATTTATGATGGGATAGCAGGTTTTGTTAAAAATATATTTGGTGAGGCTGGATTAAAGGTCTTTGAGAATTTGATGAGTCTTTTGAATAACTTTGCGAATGCTGCCATTATGGCTGTAATGGCTCTTCTAAAGTTCAAATGGTTGCGTAACTTTGCTAAAGGAATGGTTAAAAGAATTGGTAAACTTATAATGAAAATTCCTGGTGTTAAACAGATAGCCAATATTGCAAAAAATATAGGTGGTAAAGCACTTAATTTTGTTAAAGGTGTAGGTGGTAAAGTACTAGGTGCTGGTAAAAAATTACTAGGTGCGGGTAAAGGAATAGCAACCAAAGGAGCAGCAAAGGTTGGTGGATTTGCTGTAAAGATATTTGGTAAGGCGGCAAAGACCATTGCTCCAGCATTTAAAGCAGCAAAAGGTTTTATTGGTAAGTTCTTTGGTAAGGTTCCTATTGTTGGACCTTTAATTATTGGTGTTATATCATTATTAGCAGGAGAACCAGCAGCACAAGCACTCTTTAAGGCTATGGGTGCAGCACTGGGTGGATTTCTTGGAAGTTTTATACCTATTCCTATCCTTGGAACACTGATAGGTGAAACGATTGGTGTATTTGTTGGTGATTTATTCTACAAATTAATTTTTGGTGGAGGTCTTTCTGCTGTAGGTAAGGCACTTAAGGATGCTTTTAAAGGATTCTTCGAACCAATATTTGATTTCTTTAGGAATGGGTTCTCAAACTTTACTGAAAATTTCCCAACGTTTGATATACCTGATGTAGGATTACAGGATCTTTATATACCTATCCTAGAAAGAATAGGTTTAGGAAAGTTACTTGAGTTTAAAATTCCTGGTAAAGTATTAGGAGTTAAGGTTCCATTTGTTCCAGAAGATGGGTTTTCTTTAGGTCAGATGCTTGATAGTCTTCCTAAACTTCCTGATATTTTAGGATGGTTTGCTAGATTTATTCCAGGACTTAATACTTATGTTGAGGATGGAAGACTTATGAGACTACCTCAAATATGGCAACTTGCTAATCCTATTTTTATGGTGAAGCATTTGGCTCAATCTTTCTTACCTGATATGTTTGGCGGACCTTCTTCAGATAATAAGTCCTCATCTTTACAAGATAAAGAGAGTGGTGATGATAAAGAAGATAAGAAGAAGCGGAGAGATAGGGGATTAAATAAAGGAAAACTTGTCAGTTATTTGAAGTTTAAGTCTGCAGAGAAAGCAGCAGAAGAAAAGAAACGAAAAGAACAAGAAGCAGAAGAAAAAGGAGAGAAGAAGGTTAGTATGGTTAAAAATATTCAAACATTTATGGAGTTACCTCTTGATCATACTGGAGATAGTCCTGTAGCAAAAGAAACTGATTCTGAAGATAAGTCTGGTTCATTAAGTTCTTATCCATCTTATGATGCAAGATCACCACAGACTACAATGACACCTATGCCACCTCAAGTATTACCAGTAGGAGCAGGTGGTGATGATAGTGGTGGTATGAATACTTCTTCAGGCAGTGGGGATGATCCTTTTGAAGCTTTCTATGCTCATTCTGGTGGGTTTGTTTAAATAGATATGAGAGGTAATAACTAATGTCAGCATCAGGATCTCAAAGCACACAACCAGCACAGGTAAGTAAGGCAGAGATAAAATCTAATAAACCAGGAGGCAAGAGTGTTAGCCTAATGGGAGGTTTTGTGCAGATAATGTATTATGAAAGTATTCTTCAAGACTCTGTCAAAGTAGATTTTATCTATGCTGATACAGGTAATACGATTGATAAGAAGTCTGCTATGGAGGGACTACCTATAGTAGGAACAGAAGATTTTGAATTAGAGTTTGAAGATATTCAAGAAGTTAAACTTGAGTTTGGTTCAAAGAATAATAATACTTTAATTGTTAACAAGGTAACACCAAGGATGGTTGATACTGCTAAGACAATAGTTACTTTCAATTTAGTTAGTGAAGAGTTTATTAGAAATGAAGAAGGAGCATCTCGTATTAATGTGAGAATGGATGGAAAACTTTCCGATCATATTACAAATATACTAGAGAATTTTTTAATTACAGAGAAAGAATTGCATGTAGAAGAGACTGCCAATAATTATAATTTTGTTGGTAATAATAAGAAACCATTTTACACTTTGAATTGGTTGTCTAAGTTTGGTGTTCCTGCTGCTGGTAGTGGTGAGATGGGACAGACTGCTGGATATCTTTTCTGGGAGACTTCAGAGGGATTTCATTTTAAATCAATTGATTCTTTATTTTCAAAAGAAGAGAACCCAATAAAGAAAAAGTTTATTTACAATGGTACTGATGATAGTAAAGGAATTCCTGAAGGTTATGATGGAAAAATATTACAACAAGCAGAAGATAATCGTATTAATTATCAGAATAAGATTATGATGGGAGCATATGGAACTAAGTTAGTGGTCTTTAATCCTTTTGATTGTTTCTATGAAGTTGTTCCACAAACAGCAGAAGAAACTGAAGGAGGAACAACAGGTGGAGGTGAAGCACTTCCAGTATTTAATGAGAAATTTAAGAACCCAAGTGATGAAGAGAACTTTACACGTACAACATTCATGTTAATTGATACAGGAACTCTTCCATCAGGCGACAATAAAGAACAGGTTGATAAGAATGAAGAACCTAATTTTGAAGCACAGAAGGTACTCAATCAGGGGATACGTAGATATAATCAATTGTTTTCTCAACAGATGGAAGTTACTCTTGGTGGAGATTTTGAATTACATGCAGGAGATGCTATTTCTATTGACACTCCATCAATTCAATCTGAAACTGATGATGATGTAAATTCTGAAACTGGTGGTAGATATGTTATTGCTGATTTATGTCATTATGTTTCCAGTAAAGAGACTTATACTAAATTGATTTTGGTTAGGGATTCCTTTGGAAGGGTAGCGGAATAAGTATATCCCTAATAAATAACAAGGAGATTTCTAAAATCTATTATGACTACTAAAATACCAAACCACGATTTAGACCATGAATCTTACATTGATCCTAAAGATCATAAAGAACATGTTAATCATGGTATGATTGAATATAGTGAAGCAGATTTGGAGATGCACAATGATGCATTCCATGATCATGAAGAGAATGAAGAAAATCCTGGTGGTGCTAAGATAAATGATTGGCACACACGACATGAGGATCAACACTTAGAAGTCTATTGTGACAACCATCCAGATTCATTGGAGTGTAGAGTTTATGACGATTAAGTATGGAAGGTAATTTATTTAATTCAGGTTTTCTAGGATCCAAATTTCTTTGGTGGATCGGTCAAGTGGCTGATGATAGAACCTGGCGTGAGAATCAAAATCCACATAAGATTGAAGATCCTAAAGAAGAGACTCCTGCATGGGGATACCGATATAAAGTAAGGATAATGGGTTGTCATGATAAGGATGAATCTTCATTATCATCTGATAACCTTCCTTGGGCCCAAGTAATGTACTCTGTTTGGGGTGGCGGTCTTGCGGGTTCCCGTCAGACTCCTGGTATCAGACAGGGTATGTTTGTCTTTGGTTTCTTTTTGGATGGTGCAGACCAACAGGTTCCTGTTATCATGGGAGTATTGGGTGCAAATGCCAAGACAGTAGTTAAAGATTTGAAGACAGGTATTAGTGAGGGTGGTGAAAACTTTGTACCTCAGAGTGGTTGGGCGAATGCCGATAAGGATGAAACTAAAGTAGTTCCTGATGAACAGATTGCAACTACAGAACCATCATCTGTAGGAACAACTGAAGCAACAGATGTTATTCATCAAGAGACTGTACAAGATAAGAAGATGAAAGATGTATTAGATAAGAGACACGCATTGGCATGTCCAGATCCATTACATCAGTCTGATACAAAGAACCTCGCAACAATGGTTGAGGAGTTAAGTAGGAAGATAGAAGCACGTCAAAGAGCAGAGGAAGATTATGCTAGTGCAGTTGCTATAGGATTACCAATCAATCCAATGTCTAATGATATTGAGAAGATGATTGATGATGCTGCTGGTGAGATGTCTGGACCTATGAAAGGCATTATGATGCAAGCACAGCAGAAGACTACGCATGAACATAATTTAAAGATGTTGTTGATATATATTTTAGCCATTCCTACTTGGAAGAATATATTATTGTTAGCAAATATTTTAGCGTTAAAGAAGATAGCATGTAAGTTTAATGAGATTGCACAAGGATTACCTGCATTAATTAAAGGTGCTTTAATGGCTGCTTTTATGAGAAAAGCAAACCAAGCACAGACACCAGCAGTTCAGTCTGCTAATGCAGCAGAAGGAAAAGGTACAAGTGGTACTACTGCTTCTGCTGCTCCTGCACCTGCTGCACCTACTACACCTGCACCTACTACACCTGCACCTGCTGCACCTGAAGTTGAAGTTTCTCCTTTTGCTCCTCCTCCTAATCTTAATGGAACTGATGCTAGTCCTCCTAGTCAAACTATTCCTACTGGAACAGTAACAGGAACTCCGACTTCTCCACCATCATATAGTCCATCTCTTCCAGATGATGTATCTAAAGGTATACAACTCCCATCACCTCCACCAAAAGGATACTATCAACCAAGTCCTATATGTTCTACGGAAGAATTATTAGGTGAAGTATTAGGTGCTACTATTAATAAGATTACTGCAGCATATGGTTCTGCAAGTGATACTATATTATCTGCTGCTAATGATGGTACTAATCCAGATATTGAGTCTGAAGTTGGTGAAGAAGATGAGAAAGTAATTGACATGTCTATCAGTAAACGTAATGTTACTGCCGCATTAAAGAAGGGTACTCTTATTTCTGGTATGGCATCAGTATTTGCCACTGCAGTAGGAGTTGATAAGAATGTTATTGGTAGAGTGACGAGAGCATTTCAACAGGGACAATATGGATATGCATTGGAAACTATGGCAGTTATGGCTAATGCTGTTGGTACTGATACAGGTAGAGAAAGATTATTAAGTAATTTAGTATCTCAAATTGATGGTGGAGATATTGCTGGAGGTTTTCAGCAATCTGCTAGTCTATTTGGTGTACCTCCAGGTGTTGGAGCACTTGCTGCTCTAGGTGCTGGTTTTTCTGCAATTAAATCTGGTGATATGGGTACTCTTACTAGTGCAGTTCAAGATATGGGTGCAACAGACCCAGCTATTATGGGTTCAGTTGCAGGGGCTGCAGATACTCCTACTATGGATACTAATGCTATGGTAGAAGGGACTGCTGCATCTTCTGGAGTAGAAGTTGATATTGCAGAGTCAATGAACTTTGTACAAACTATTATTCAAATGTTTGATTGTGATCCTGAATTTGAATGTTCTCCAAATGATGAGCACACATTAGGTGAAGGTGGTAGTGGTGCGAAGGATGAACCAAACTGTGCATCAATTGCAGAAGCTGCTGATAATGCAAGAGAGTTTGAAGAAGATGAGTATGAAGAAGTTGAGATAAAGAACGCACGGGGTGAAGTGACAGGTACTCGTAAAGTATTAAAGGGATAGTATTATGGCAGTTTCAATTAACAACATACATGTAGGATGGGTTCAAGGAACTCAAGGTTATGTTAAGCATAAGACAGTTGAGGATGCCAATGTTTATGCGGCAAAGAATCCAGGTACGCAATTTATTTTTGTTGATGGTGATAGAAAAGTTCACTTCATAACTATCGATGAAGTTAATAAACTTACTGTTCGTGATCTATTAAGAAAGGAACCTTGTGTTACAAGACAACTACCTTGTCCACCACCTACACTCACTTTTTTTGGTGGTAGAGGAATAGGTGCATTAGCTAATCCAGTTATAGATAGTCAAGGTCGTATCATTGCAGTTGATATGGTGAGAGGTGGTGTTGGATATAAAAGTGCTCCTCAAATAAAAGTCTTTGATCCTTGTAATTCAGGAAAGGGTGTTAGTTTTAATGTAGATATGAAAGATGGTCAAGTTGCAGGAGTGACTGTTCTTGATAGTGGTTTCGGTTATATTCCTACACCAATAGATGCTCCATCTGCTAAAGAAGTAGTTCCACTTGCTGATGATACTGCTGTTGGTACTGCTCCTGCTGTTAGTACTGCTCCTGGAGGTTCAATATATCCTGCACTCATACAACTTTCTGATGTTACTATACAGAATAGTGGTTTCAATTATAATCCAGAAAAAGATACAGAGTTGACAATTGAACCTAACAATGGTACAGTTTTAAGACCAGTATTCGGACCTTTTGGTAGAGTAAAAGGAGTTAAGGTTGAAAAGGGAGGGAATTTTACAGACCTTCCAAGGATATCATTACCAAGTGATACAGGTTTAAATGCAAGATTTACTCCTGTCTTTAATATCATTCGTGATCCTCTTGTTCCACAAGAAGCACCACTTGAAGATATTGTTCAGGTATTTGATACAGTTGGTCTAGATATTAATGGGTATGTTGATGGTAAAGCATACTATGGAAATGTTTACTTTGATGGAGGAGTTAAGTATGCGGGTACAGGTGGTTCTCTGGTCAGAGTTTATGATACCATTCAAGATAGCGTAACTGGGAGTACTAACTGATGGCAGGTAACGCAGAAAAATCTAACTTTTGGGCCCAAGAAATAGGAACCCAGAATGGGGTTATTAAATTTGGGGCAATGAGTCCTGAAGGAGATGTCACTGCGAGTGTTCAAATTGTTGGCACTGACGGACGACATTTCATGAGTATGGATGAGGATGGAAAGCGTAGAGGTTGGACAACCTTTAATGCTCCTGGTGTTTTCCAGATTAATGCAGGTGAAGATCTTGCCGTTTATAATCCAGATGGTGAACCTCGTAAGAATAAAGTTGAACAAGATGCTATCTTTATTAACGCAGAGAATGGTGATGTTGTTATTAAGGCCAGAAATGGTAGACTTAGATTTGAAGGACTTGATATTGAAATGGTAGCAACAGGTAATGCACCAGAGGGAAACATGTGGATTAGGGCAAATGAGGCTCTTAAAATGGATGCAAAGAATGTTTGTATAGATGGAAAGCAATCTATTAGGGTTGTTACTACAGGACTTTTAGTTCTTTCAGGATTAATAGGAACACAAATATTATCTCCACTTGTTAATGGAGTTACTGCTGCATCAGCAAAAAATATTTTTAATTTAAAACCAACATTCTAATCTAATGGCATTATCTTTTGACGAAATTTGGGTATACGGTGGGCAACTTGTTGTTGCTGAACCTCGTACTACACCTAAAGCACTTGGTACAGGACTAAAGAAGATTAATTGGTCTGCATTTATTCAGGGTTCACTTCAGGTTGGTCATGTTGATGACTTTGGAGAAGGAGATTTTCCAGGAACTGCTACCGTAATGGTTGGTAGAACAGATACTAATGAAACACCTTATAGTATTAACACTAGAGGTAATGTATTAATAGAAGGTGATGGTGCAACTCCTCATGGTCTTCATGTTAGTGGTGGTGCATCTGTTGATGTCTTAAGAGTTGAAGGTGATGCATATTTTGCTGGTAAAGTAGATTGTGGTAATAAGGGCAGACTTGCTGCAAGATTTGCTGCTGCAGATGCTTCACCAAAACCATTTGATTTAAAACATCCATCTAAGGAAGGATGGAGACTTCGTTATGCTTGTATTGAGGGCCCAGAAGTTGGAGTATATTTCAGAGGAAGATTAAGAAACCAAACACAGATTGCTTTACCATATTATTGGAAAGATTTGGTAAACATTAATAGTATTTCTATACAAATTCAACCTATAAGAGCACATCAAGATATTATTGTGAAGAGATGGGATGATGAGTTTATATACCTCCAAAATCAAGGTGGATTACCTATTGATTGTTTCTATCATGTATATGCAGAAAGAAAGGATATTAATCCATTACATGTAGAATATGAGGGTGAGAGTTGGCAAGATTATCCTGATCCAAACTTTAACCCAGAAACTGCACCTAATCCAGAGGATCCAAACAGATTTAATGACCCACAATACAGAGGATTGCCAAATACTGTAACAATATAATGAGAAAACTTATATATGTAGAAGATAATTTTTTAGATTCTTCTCTATGTAAACCCTTTATTGACCTTTTTGATGTTAAAAAAGAAGACCGTTCATTGGATGCTGTAACACATTCAGATCCAAATGAAAGTCTTACATATATTCCAAATCAACCATTTGATAAGAACTATGGTGCAAAATATTTGGGTGGTAATGTAGATCCTATAGATATGAATTCTACAACGGATGAATTATTTGGTGGTGTTATTAATAATGTAACAAATCGTTGTAAGACATTTGAGAGTGAAATAGTATTAGATTATGTCGGAGTTGTGAGATGGCCTATTGGCACATTCATGAAACCTCATGTTGATGATAATAATGTTCATAGACCAGATGTGTTTGCAGCAATGCTTTACT
>TARA_R100001594_G_scaffold36762_1_pt1 | contig 11516 bp, 1 predicted proteins | sample TARA_R100001594 | Tara Oceans TARA_R100001594 (sample SAMEA2622752) | marine metagenome | biome: marine biome (ENVO:00000447); feature: marine epipelagic mixed layer (ENVO:xxxxxxxxx); material: "saline water (ENVO:00002010), including plankton (ENVO:xxxxxxxx)" | depth 150 m | reverse complement strand
ATCATTTCTGCTGGGTCTATTTGCGTCATAGATTTAGCTCCGTCATCCCATCTTTCTATACTATCTTGACCTGGATAATATCTATACATACCAGAATGTACACTTATATCAAATGGATTGTCTAATATTTCTCCAGTTCGTTTATCTGTTATTATATTTTTATCCAATTTTTCTTCTATCATTTTTGAATAGATATTATTTTCTGGATTAAATATACTTTTCTTATCATAGTCTCCACCTAATATTCTTTCTACAGTATCATAAGCTTGATTATGTAAAGCATTATTGTTATTGAATATACTAATACCATCTCCTGTTACGTTATCTACAATAGATAAATAGTTCATAGGCCTAGATAATACCATTGACTCTCTTAAAACTTCTTTAAATGACTGTAGATTATTTTCATAATAATCATAAGCTTTAGCTTTGTCACTAACTTTTGTTGTCCATTTTTCTGTCTTTTTATTAAACATCATCCATCTTCCATGTTTCAAACTAATACCTTGTAGTCCCGCTCTTTTTTCAAAAAATACATCTGATAAATACATTGGACTACCTTTCCATATTATTGTTTCATTTAATATAGCATCTGTATCTACTCTATCCCATCCTTCTGTATCTTTAAATAATGTTTCTAATATAGCTATTGTTCCATTAGATTTAGACTGCTCGCTATAATTATCTTCTGCAACTTTATTGTATATATTTTCTAAAGCAGCTCTTCTTTGTTGTTGTTCTGCTTTTGATAAATTAGCCCAATTATCTATCATTCTACTAACTACACTTTGTTCAGCTGTTCTACTTAGTAATACATTATCTTTCCATAAGTATTCTCCATTTTCTTTCACGAGTAGCATATCTCCTTGTAATCTTTCAATTACCATACTTTGGAATATATTAGATATTTGTAATAACTTGGCATCTGTATAATGTTGATTTTCAAATACCTTATTATCTAATATAGAAAGCATTTGTTGTATTTCAACAGATTTACTTTCTCTAACCATTCGTATAAAATCTTCTGGATTTCTCTTAACAGATTTAGAAAGATGATATAATTGATACATTAATTTCTTTCTTTCAAAAGGAGATTCTGATTTATGATTATATATTTCTGATACAGCTTTGAAAAAGTTTGTAAGAGTTTTAGGCATATTCATATTCTTTAACTCCTCATTATGTAGGTCAGCTTCATTTAAATCTGTTTCATCATTTAATTCCTGCTCTTCAAATTCAATCATTAATTGCTTACCTTTCTTTGTATCTACTCCAATACCTTTTTCTTTAAGTATTGCTTCTATTAATAACTTGTCACTACCTGCTAATGTCTTTTTATATTTAGGATTAGTTGTATATAAAACAGCTTGTATATATTGTTTTAATTGTTCCTTTTGTTTTTTCTTTAATGATTTAGAGTTTATTAATCCAGACTTATCTATTCTTTTAACTACATTATCTGCAATTTGTTCATCTGTTAATCCTTTACCTAATTCGTAATTTAAGAATGTATGAACCAATGAATATTCTGTAGCTTTTCTAAAGCTAGCTTTTTTAGCTCTATTGATTCCACTATATCCAGAGTTTTCTATATTTCCTTTCTTGCCAAAATTTAAAAGGATATGTTTCATTGCTGCGTCTAATGTAAGGGTAGGTATTACATCATCTACTAAATTCAAAAATTCTCTAGCCTCTTCATCTGTAGCAAGCTTCTTTGTTTCTTTATAAAATTCAATTAAGTCTTCTTGTAATTGTTTTTGTACTTTACTATTTTTTATAATAGCGTTTAAGTTACCATAAGAATTAGCTTCTAAAGTTCTTACAAAAGATTCTTCTAATAAATGAGTTTGTTTTAAATTATCTAATTTCTTAGCGATAGCTCCACCTCTTCTTCTTGTAGTTAATTGTGTTATAAGAGAAACATATAATTCAGCTGTTTTTGTATCATCTACGCCTTCGTTTTTAATAATACTATTTATAATGTCTTTAATATCACTTTTAACATTATTACTATTATTCATGGTTTGTCTCTGTAGTTCTACATATTGACCTACAGTCATCACTGTGCCTCCTATATCAATTAATGTTAACTCTGGATATTGAATAGATGTTAAATCAAATATATCAGACTTTACTAATAATTGATTTATTCTTTTAACTAAAGGAGACTCAGCATGTAACCTATAATATATATGTCCAGATTCATGTATAAAGTCTGTTCCTACAGTACCATTTTCTGTAATAAGTACAGTGCTTCCTATTGCTAAAGAAACTGCTTGATTACCAAAAGAATCTAATAATTTACCACTTACTATATAAGCTTGTTCTTCTGGTACTAAACCTTTCTTAATCATTCTTTGTAGCATTATATATTCACCTAAACCAGCGTTAGTATATACTTCAAAGGTTCTTCTTGGCACAGCTCCATCATATTTATTAAATGTATTGTCTTTAGATATTTCTGATGTTTTTTCTTTTATTTTAGATTTTATTTTATTAAAAGTAGATTTTATTTTCTCTTTTATATCTTTTACTCTTTCCTTTATTGTTATATCTTTTTTAGCTCTTTTAATATCTTTATCTTTTACATCATAGTCTCTATACTCTACAGTTCCTATAACTTTTCCGTCAACCTCTGCAATCATTTTATATTGATATAAGTCATCTCCAAATTGAAAAAATAATTGACCATCAATATTTATTACATTTTCTTGACCTTCTTTTGGTAAAATTAGTTTTATTTTAACAGGTATATCTTTTTGATTTATATATTTAGCTAGGAAATTATTTATAGTTTCATTTCCTACCATGCCCTCTTTATTGTAAAATTTTATTTTACTTCCTTTATTATCTGTAATAGTATAACTACCTCCCCCTTTAGTAGGGACAATAGACGCAGCGGCTACTATAATTTCACCACCTTTTTTAGCTATAGTCTCAGCTAATTTTTTTACTTTTTCTAATATTGGAATCTTCTTACGAACCTTTTCAGATTTAGGTTCTTCAGGTAATTTTACTTCTTCTTGTTTTTTTTCAGCTTTTTTTTTACCAGCCTCTTGCTCTTGTTTTGCTGACCACTCATTCCAAGATTCTTTTATAGAGCCGTCTAATTTACCTTCTAAATATTGTTTAGCTTTTCTATAAGTATCTGGAGAAACCCCAGCCATTCCTTGTAATGTTTTTCTTAATTCTTGTAAAGCTTTCTTTTTCTGAGCAGGAGATTTAGATTTCTGTAATATCCTTTCTGTTTTATCAATAGTCATTGCAACATTTCTACTCACTTCAGTGTCTACTCCTCTTAAATCTTGAATAGTTTCTTTACCCTTTTGAAATACTTGCCTTCCGACTTCAGCTCCTTTCTTAGCCATTCCTTTAACAGTATCAAAAACTTTACCTAATACTCCTTTTTCTTGTTGCTCTTGTTTATATTTTTTATATTCAGATGGAGTCATTCCAGCTTCTTTTGCTTCTTTAGCTGTCATTCTTTTTTGTCCTTCCTGTGTATATTGTTCGTATTCTTCTGATGTTAATCTAGGTTTATATCTTTTATCTACCTCACCTTTTTGAGTCATTACTTGTTCTTTAGTAAGATAAAAAGCTTCTATTTCATTTTTTAATATCTGTTCTTCATTTTTAAGTTCTTGTAAGACAGCTTGTTCTTCCATTGTTAATTCATCTAATTTTTCTTGCTGTTTTTCTTTAGAAACATTTTCTTTTACTTTTTTTCTTTTTTCATTAAAAATAGCTTTTACTTGTTCTTGTTGAGAATTATTTCTAGTCAATCTATTTTCTCTATAAAAAACTTGTCTAGCTCCAGCTTCTGTAAGTGTAGTATTTACAGAATGTTTTTCATAATTTTCAACCATTCTATCTATAGTTTGAAATATATTATCTCTTCCTTCTTCTGTTAATTTTCCTTCTTTTACTTGATTTTCTATAACTCCTTTCATTTTAGTTGCATCACCCTCATAATTCCAAATATGGTCTGCAATTAATTCATCTGATAAATTTTGAAAATCTCTCATTACCTCTTCAGAATATGTTCCATCTTCAGATAACAATCTTAGTCTTTCTGTTTTTTCTGCTTTCTCATCTAACATTTTTTGTCTTTCAGCCATTCCATCTACTACACCTCTTGTACCACCCATTGTTCCTCCTAAAGCTACAGATGTCCAAAATATTTCTCTAATTTCTGGTTTAAAATCACCATCTGGACCTTTAATCCAGTTTGTATAAGATTCATAATCTAATCCTTGTTCTTCTTGTAAATTAGCATATTTAATCCATTCTTGATAAGTTTCTTGTAATCCTTCTGTATACCCTTCAAAAGCAGCGTAAGCTCCAGCTGTCGGAAGAACAGCTCCTGCTTTTTTCAATACAGGTGTTATTAACCCTCCTACGCTCATACTAAATTTACCTGTAGATTGTGGGCCTAAACGAGCAATTTTACTCATCTTGAAGTTTTTACCTAAACCTCCAAATAATATTCCATATTGTACAATATCTAATCCAGCCCATTTAGCATTATCTACCATAACCCCCCATCCTGCATGTGAAGCTTGTTTTGGGTCTAATCCCATCTTTAATCCTTGATTGTAAGTCTCTCCAGCTAAAAATGCTCCTTCCGCCATATTTGCGGCTAAACCACCTCCGATAGCTCTTGTCCATCTTTCAGCTCCTTTTGTAAGTATAACTCCCTTTTTACCAGCATCAATAGCTATGTGTTTTGCTAACCCACTTCCTCCTACTCTATTTGTTCCATATAATAATTTAGAAACTTTTGAGCCTGAAGCTGTTGTAGAAACCATTCTCCCCGCTTGTCCCACTCTTCCTGACTTTGCGGCTCCTATTAATAACTTACCTCCAAACCTTCCAGCTATAGAAGCTCCACCCGCATAAGGTATTAAAAAAGAAGCTGCATAAGGAACTACAGGAGCTACTTTATGTGACCAAAATTCTGGTGAAAATAAATCAACCCATGTTATATCGTCTAAATCTGATGAAGCTATTAGTAAATTTTCATTTTGCGTTTCTTCTCCTTTTTTTCTAAACCAATCACCTACAGATGTATTAGGGTCTGGGTCACTAGGAGACACTAAGGCATTTAAAAAATCCACAGTGTCGCCTGTTCCAGAAAGTAATTGTCCCCACCCTTGTCTAAGACCTCTTCCCATGTCGCTAGTCCAAGAAGCCATAACTTGGTCTGGGTCTGGCCCATATAACTCTCCTGTTTCTATATCTCCTTTCATAGGGTCATGTAACCCTGACTGCAACTGTTCCCTATCTTGATAAGCGGCTAATCCTCTAAAATAATCATTTGTTATCTGTTGTTGACTAAGGTCTGCTTCAGATGGCCCTACCAACATACTTGCTAATTCAGATGTATTTAAAGCATTATCATATCCCTGTATAGCGTCTTCTGGTTTTTGTACTATTGGGCTTTCTTGTTCTCCAGGAAAATTTAATGATTGAAAATCAGTATTTTTTTTCGCCATGTTTATTTATTTAATCTAAAGTATTTTGACCAATCTTTATTTTTAATTTTAAATTGATTAAAAGTTTCTTTATCTGTATTCTTGCTATACCAATTTAAGAATTGTTTTGGACCTTCTTTTAAAGCGTCTAACATTGGTTTATATTGAGGTGATTGTAAATTTGTACTTAAATTTTTTGTCATTTCCTGCATAAGTACATTTTGTTTTTGTTTATCTCCACCCGATATTTTTTCAGATTCTGTTAGTAACCAACTCATAATCATTGGAGAACTTATATCTGCTTTATCTGGAGTAAGTCCACCCACAACTAAACTTGTTCCTACACTTTGTTTATAAGTGTTAGCAACCTCTGGTAATATTTCTACATTTCCATCAGTATATATATCAGCTAAGTTTTGATTTAAAACTGTTTTTCTCTTTAAGTCTTCTGTTTCATTTTTCATTTTCATTTCATAACTTAAAGACTCATTATAAACCTTGCTTAGCGTTTCAGAATCTGTATTTTTATCCATATTTACTCTAAATGTTGCATCATTCATTGGAACTACATCGTAATACACATCATCTGATACCATGTCTGGTTCTCTTAATTCATTAACCATTACAACTTTTAACTCTCTATTTCCAAACTGCTCTTTCATATTTTTTAATTTGGATTTACTAGTTCTATAAGTTATTAAAGCACTTTCTTTTTTACCTTCAGAAGTTATCATTTCCATTTGTAAAGCTAAATATGTACCATGATACTCTAAATCATCTGTTTCGTTTTCAGCATATGGATTCCATCCAAAAAACCCAGCTACAGCTCCACCTGCCCCTCCTATTATTCCTCCTGGAACAGCTCCAATTCCCCCTACAAACGACCCTCCCAAAGCTCCTCCACCTGCTCCTGTAGCTGCTCCATGTAAAATTCTATCCCATGTATTAGCTATATCATCTTCATTTATCGGAACCCCATATTCATCATATAAACCATTCATATTTATATCATAAACCTTATTATTAGTTGAGCTAAATTTATCTCCATACATTGATTTCATAACTCCTAATTGTAAAGCTGGGTCTGTTAATATTTGACCAGAAGATATTAATTGACTACCTTCATTTAAGAAGGTGTTTATTCCTCCTAATTTATTATAAGGAGTTTTGCCTGAATTATATCCTCCTAATTGCTCCCAAACATCTGAATAAGCTTTTCCATCCGCACCTCTAGACTCTATAATATTTTGAAAAGATATTCCTTTATTTTCTAATTCTAACAATCTATTAAGAGTCATAGGTTGTGGCACCTCATCTTCTCCAGTGGCTACACCTATAAGTAAAGGACCTAAAGCTTCTAAATTTTGGTCAAATAATACGCTATATGAAACATCTCTTTCTTTTGTACCATAATAAGTTTGGTCTACTCCAAATCCTGTAGCTTGTTGAACCCAAGACCTAACAGCAGACATTTGTGCTGGGTCTTGCAATTGTTCTATACTAATACCAGTATCATTAGACATATCTGTTAATATAGCAGAATAATTAGCCATAATGAAATCGTCCACATCTACTTCTTCTGCGATATCAGTTTCGTCTATTAGTCCTTGTATATCATAATCTGCTCTTAATCCAGCAAAATTATAATCATCTATTTTTCCTTCTCTAAAATCATTAAACCTTTGTCTATCTAAAGGCATTATTCTAGCTTTATCTTTATCTTCACCTGCAGCTAATATATATTTTTCTATATTAGCTTTATTTTGTTGAGCTCTTAAAAGTACAGGATTACCTTCTAGAGGATTTGAATTAGGATTATTTATTTTTTGATGATATTTATTTATATAATAATCTAAATTACCATATAGTCTCGCTTGCTTATAATCTCCATTATATTGTTTTATAATATCTTTAATATCACTCCATCCTGAATGCTCAGCATGCCATTTTTTCATATCATCAATATCCTTTTGTCTTCCAAAAGTATTTGTCAATAATTGGTCTGTTAAAGCTGCGGCTGTATTTAATTGATTTTGTATAAGGTTTTTCTGATTTAAATTTTCAGCTTCTTGTTTTTCTACCATTTGTAGATATTGAAGCTGCTTCATCATTTCAGAATCACGTTGAGACTTCCTGTCTTGTGCGCTTTTCCACCCTGTGCTTAAAGCTGACCAATAACCGTAATCTAAAGCCATATTTTACTCTTCTTCGTTATTATTATTGTTATTATTGTCATTATTATTACCATTATCAAAAGATGTATGAAGTCCATTATCAACTTGCTTATCTTTTCCTAAGAAATAACCATCTAAAGTTTTCTTCATTATTGCGTCCATTATAGCGTTTGACCCGCCAAAACCTCCTAAAGCGCTTCCTAATGTTAGTCCCGCAAATTCTGAAGCTGCTTTTTTGTTTGCTAATTGCATTTGTAGGTTTTCTTGTCTTAATTGTTCTTTTTGTGTCGCATCAAAATTTTCTTTAAACATTAATACATCTTGATAATTTTTTTGATTTTGCCTTTGTAGGTCTGCATCTTGTGAAGCAAATTCTAATAAAGCTGAGGAACGCTTAGCGTCTAATATTCCAGAAGCAGCTAAAAATTTAGCTCTATCTCCAGCTGTACCTCTTACAGTATTTTCTAATCCCATTTGATATGCTGTATCAATTTCTTTTCTTATTTTTTGCTCTTCACTTGGATGAAATCCTCTTTTTTGTAATTCCTTAACTTGTCTTAAATGTTCATTAAACATAGGACTTAATTTAGCTCTTTCTTGAGGAGTAACATCTTTCATAGCTTGTGTTAAAGCTTTCTTTCCTAAAACAGCTCCTATTAAAGCATCAGGACCTCCAAAAGCATCTAATATACCTTTTGCAGCGTCCATAGTTCCTTTTAAAACTTCTTGACCAGATAATCCTTGACTTCTTTCTTCATCTATTTCTACACCTTCTTCTGTTTCAGTTGATATAGTTTCTAAATCTGAATATACAGTTTGATGTTCTGTCATGAAATTAGCGATATCTATTTCTTGACCTTCATTTATCATTGTGTATAAATTTGTTAAAGCGTTTTTGGTTACTAGTCCTACATCAGGGCCAAGCAACCCAGGGACTTCTATATCTGGCTGACCTTCAACAGTATTTGGAATTGTTCCTCCGTATAATAATGTTTCTACATTAGTTCCTTTAAATTCTTCTTTTAATTTACCTCTATGTGTTAAATTGTAGATAGCGTTATCCATATCAGTTGTATCATACAATTCGTGTAATTTAACGCCTAATGCATTAAATTCTTTTATATCTTTTTCTGAATATGGGCTAGTTTTATTATGCCATCCAAATCGCCCATCATCATAATTTATTTTATGTTGTTTAAAATTACCATCATTATCATAACCCATATAAGTTTTTGGGCCTACTTCTTTTAGCTTCGCCCATTGCTTTTCTGTAAAATACAGGGTCTTACCATTTGGAAGGTATACTACTTTTGTAGTCATTAATATGTTACCCTTAGAATCATGTGTAAAATCAGGTCCATCTGGTTCGGTTGTATGAGTGTAACTAGTCTCTCCCTCAACTAAATCTTTAACCCATTCAATAGGACCCCCTCTCGTTCCAATCTTATCTATATAATCCTTATCATATGTTTTTGTAACTACTTTTCTTTTTCTAATAGAACCGACGCCTCTGTCTTCAGTAGTTTTTTTCCCATCATTATTCCAATCTCCCCATCTTTTATCCTCAAGCTTAAGAATATGTTTTCCATCTGCTCCCGCTGTATTCTCTCTTACAAAATTATAAATATCTACAGAACCTTGGTGCTTATCTCCATAATCAGCTATTTTCGTTCTATTAGATTCTATTCTATCAAAATATCCTTTCGCATCTTCTTGAAAATCTTCTTCAAATAAATTGACAAACAATTCGTTTATCGACATATTTTCTAAATCTTCTGGACTAAAATATGGAGTTTCTAATACACTTAATTTTTCTAAAGATTCTTTACGAGTTTTTAAACTTTCTATATATTCCTTTTCTCTTTCTGGGTCTCCCTTTATATCTTCTGGGTATATTCCTTTACTAGCGTCTGATATCGCTTTAGAATTTGAATCTTTATATTGACTTATAATTACATTTAATTCTTTTCTAATATCTGAATCTTTACCTTCTAATATTAAATTATCAATTACTTCAAAATTTTCCAAATTTTCATTTGGACTATATTCTTTTAATACAGTAAGATATTGATTTAAATGATTTAAAGTGCCAAGATTTTTATCTATCTGGTCTAATTCAGCTTGTTCATTTTCATTAGCTGTCTCATCTTCACCTCTTAATTTTATTGCAGTGTTTATTAATTCTTTTCTACTTTTTAATTCTTCTGCTTTTCTTAGAGAATATTCTGTGTATGACTGAACTGTTTTATCTTCTGGTAATGCTATTTTATTTTTTTCTTCTTGCTCTAATCTTAAATTCTCTTCTAATTCTTGTTGTTCTAAATCCGCCGCATCTTGTTCTTGTTGTAATCTAAGTTCTCTGTCCGCATTACTTTCACGTATACCGTAGTCTAGAAAGTTTTGTTCTGCCTCAGCTTCTTCTTGTATATGAAATTTTTCACTTTCTTGAAAAGATAATAAGTCGTCTAATTCTTGTTGCTCTTCTGTAGACAATACTCTTCCCTTATCCTGCAAACTCTTCAATTCATCAAGCCTGTCATATTTTAGTCCTTTCTCTATATTGTCTTTTATTTCCCATCCGTGTTCAACCTCTTGATTCAATGAGTCTAGATTACCTAATGTAATGTCGCCGCTTTCAAGAGCGTTAACCCAAGACCATTCTTCTATAGGTCTCCCTTCATGCTGAGCTATAAATTCTTGAAATCCTGGAATTGGATTTATTTTATTCTCTTCTATAAGTTGGTCTATATGTTTTTTATGTTTATTGTAATACTCTATATTTTCCTGTTTTTTTTCTTCTAGTTCCTCTTCTTCTATAATTTCCCATTCTTCATTTTCTATTGAAGATTGAACCTGAAAATCTATATTCTTAGAATGGTCTTCTTTTTTCTCTTCAACACGTGTATTCCAATTTTCATCTGATATAGGTTTAAAATCCCATCTATCTTTATCATAATTCCATTCAGACTCATACTTTTTTCCATCAATCATTATCAAGTCATTAGCCGTCCAACTATATTCTCCTTCCTGATAATGAGCTACAGCTTCTTCTTCAGAGTTAAATGAAAAATATCCATCAAGATATGTTTCTCCATACGCTCCTAATATTTCTTTTTTTAAACCTTCTCTTTTATCTTCATCACTTATCTCAACTTCCTCTTTTACCACTTCCTCTTCTACCTCTTCTTCTATTACTTCTTCTTCTAATTCTGAATCGTAATATCCTTCTACTTGTGGATTTGGTGATTCTTCATTTAACGCTTCAGCTTCAGTAATTTTAATTCTTGTGTATTCATCAGATTCTTTATCATACTTTTCTACATATATAAAAGAATCTTCGAATCCTGCTTCAAATATATCTTTTTTTACATCGTTTTTAGAGTCTTCGTAATTTGAATATCCTTCAGTGCCTTTCTTATAAGCTAAATATTTATAAAGACCTTTTTTTATTTCTATCCTTTTTACGTCAAATCCTTTGTCAATTAACTCATCAATTTTTGATTGAGTATTTTCAGTTAATTCTTTTTTAAATATTCCTATTTGTATTAAATATCTTCTATGTCCATCTGGAATTTCTCCTTCTGCAGTTCCTTCTGTAATGTCTTCTACAACCTCATCTACGGGTACATCTGTATCTACATCTTCAATAATATCTGTTTCTGTAATTATATCTTCTGCATCTTCAATAACTTCTTCCTTTTCAACAACAGGTAAACCACTTTGTTCTCTCAGTAAATCGGGATTATCTAACAATTCTTTTATTTCTTCTGGGTCTTGTTTTGCATCTAAAATAGATATAGCAATTGGTATTTCTTCATCTAAAAAACCCTTTTCTTTTAACAAAGGAATATATGGATTTTCGTCTCCT
>TARA_R100001594_G_scaffold44_3_pt1 | contig 11518 bp, 14 predicted proteins | sample TARA_R100001594 | Tara Oceans TARA_R100001594 (sample SAMEA2622752) | marine metagenome | biome: marine biome (ENVO:00000447); feature: marine epipelagic mixed layer (ENVO:xxxxxxxxx); material: "saline water (ENVO:00002010), including plankton (ENVO:xxxxxxxx)" | depth 150 m | reverse complement strand
CAAAATTACTTTTAAAAGAATTTATTTTTCTTTTAATTTTTCTGTAAGTTTCAATTACCCTTTGTTCTTCTTCTTCTTCTAATCGCTCGTAACGTATGCGTTCTATATCAACTAAAGAAATTGCGAGACTCCGTTTTGAAATTGCTTTCACGTTTCTTCCTTCGTAACCTTCTTCATTGCATAGTCTAATATATCTACTAGCAAGGTTTTCAAACGACCAATTTTTTACATAACTGTCGATTTTAGATTCCATGTTGCCAAAAAGTTGTCCTTTAAAATACATATCTACTCCCTAGTTTGTTAAAAAAATGGTGCGTATATACTAGGTATATACGCACCGAGAAAGGCAATTAAATTGATGGAGCCGGTAAAACCTTAGTGAGAATTTTTATTCCGTGCTCACTTACTGTCCTACATTCCTTCTTTAGCCCTTTTTTCTTAAGCATTTTCTCAAGAATTTCTAAGCCTATATCGTCCAGTAGTTGCCCGATACCCTTCTTACCAGCGTTAATAATATCCTCTTCAGATACTTTAACCATGGTAAAGATCTCTTTAGCGCCAGATTTAGCTTTAGCACTAGATTTCTCCGGAATTTTGAAGGAAAACTTTGATTTATCCTTCGTATTCACCATAAAAGCGATTCTACTAACAACTTGTTTAGCATAAGAAAAAGCCATCGTTTCTTGATGCTCCACTAATTCAGATTTACCGGTTTTGCTGTTAATTTCCCAAACATTAACAGTTACAGGTTGGAGCATCGACGCTAACATCCTATAGGCATTAGGGCATGATTTTTCTATATCAATCATACTCAACGTTAAACCCACTGCAGGACATTTAGCCCAAGTAGAGTCCTGATTCTTGCTAATAAAAGAATCTACCCTTTTTTTATCTTCTGGTGATAACTTACCTAAAGATACAGTAGGATCAGATACTGCCTTAAACGTAAATAAACCCGTTGATCGGCTATTAGGTTTGCGAAAGGTAATACCCTCTTTAATGAGATTATTTTTCCCTTCTGTAACCTGAATCGCTCTCTCTTTAACAATATCCTCATTCTGATTTACTACGGATTGTTGAGCGACTGCAACTTTTTTAGTGGCAGTACCAGTACTAACACCAATACCAATCTTGGATAAAGCGATTGTCAATTCATCATTAGATAATGATGGGCTATTGTCTTTTTTGGTAGACTTACCATTTTTCTTTAGCGTCATAATAGACTCCAAATAAGTAGCGTCACGTTAACGCCATTAATATAAGTTATGGAACGTCTTCCATGTCTTAATAGTCTCATATAGCTAGCATAGGTTCAATAGATAACGGGACTATTTAGCGTATATACTAGGTATATACGCTTTATATGATAGTTTATTTGACCCCCCACCCCCCTGTGTGTGTCAGATGGGACCCGGCTGTCTGTACTGTGTGTTTTGCTCGTTAGATTTTAAATTTTTCAAATTACCCCACCCCCCATTGCTTTTTTTGGAACTTTATGTTAGGTTCAAAATCTGATATACACCCCCTAACGAAAAAAGGAGTCCCGTTTCCTCAATGCCTCTAACTATTACGCCCGAAGTTGGCATACCCCTTCCATTTGATGTAACCCCTGAAGAAGTTAAAGAATTTAGGGAGCGAGCAAAAGCCGCCTTTAACACTGTAAAAAGTTTAATAGATGCCGGCGCTCCTATTCCAGAGATGGACGAAGGAACTTCAACTATAGCGCATGACTTATTTGTACGAGAGAAACCTATAAAGGTTGCAAAGACTCCACCAGCCGTTGTGATGAAGTTAGAAGCTTTGTTAAATGAATATGACCATGAGTTTTTAAATGCTAATACTAGGTTGGCAAATTATGTGACCAACAGACTTTTGGAAGAGACAGAGAATGAGGATGCAGGTAAAAGACTAAAAGCATTAGAGTTGCTAGGAAAACGAAGGGGTGTAAATTTGTTTTCAGAACAATATGATGTCACAATAAGGCAAAAACCTACTGAAGAGATAGAGACAAGGCTTAACGGTATATTGAGTAAATATATAGGTGATGTTGAAACAGTAGAAGTTATAGATGGAGAACCAGAAAAATTAGAAGACCAAAGTGATGCAGCCGACACCGCTAGATCTGATAAAAAAGAAGCCACACCTACTGAGTAAGTTACCGCCTGAAGTTAAGGCAGAGATAGTCGATGGACTAGAAGAACTTGCGAGTAGGGAACAAGCTGATAAAGCTAAACAGTCTTTTATGAGTTTTGTGCAACAGGTGTGGCCTTCTTTTATAAATGGTGCTCATCATCATCGAATGGCCTCTGCCTTTGAAAAGGTAGCTCATGGACAATGTAAAAGATTAATTGTAAACATGCCGCCACGACATACAAAAAGTGAATTTGCATCTTATTTGTTACCAGCGTGGTTTTTAGGTAAGTATCCGAATAAAAAAGTAATTCAAACATCCCACACTGCAGAACTTGCGGTGGGGTTTGGTAGAAAGGTACGAAATCTTGTTGATTCTGAAACGTATAAAAACATATTTTCAAACGTTGGACTCCAAGCTGACTCAAAAGCGGCTGGGCGTTGGGCTACCAACCAAGGAGGGGACTACTTTGCTATCGGTGTTGGAGGTGCTGTTACGGGTAAAGGTGCGGATATCCTCATTATTGACGACCCTCATTCGGAGCAAGAAGCCTCCCAAGCAGAAGTAAACCCTGAAATCTATGATAAAACGTATGAATGGTACACATCTGGACCAAGACAGCGTTTACAACCGGGTGGAGCGATCATTATTGTGATGACAAGGTGGTCAAAAAGGGATTTGACAGGGCAGGTAATGCGAGCAGCCACTCAAAGAGGTGGTGAAGACTGGGAAGTTATTGAGTTTCCTGCAATTTTACCTAGTGGGAATCCGTTATGGCCTGAATTTTGGCCTTTAATTGAGTTAGATGCGCTTAAAGAGGAGCTTCCACACTCAAAATGGATGGCTCAGTACCAACAAAACCCCACATCTGAGTCTGCAGCCATAGTAAAACGTGAATGGTGGCAGATTTGGGAAAAAGAAGAACCCCCATATTGTGAATTTATATTACAATCATGGGATACAGCGTTTGAAAAGAATAATCGGGCAGATTATTCCGCTTGTACGACATGGGGGGTGTTTTATAGTGAGGATGAAACGGGATTAAAACAAGCACGGATTATTTTATTAAACGCTTTTCGTAGGAGAATGGAGTTTCCTGAGTTAAAAAAGGTTGCTTTAGAGGAATATAATGATTGGGACCCTGATTCTATCATTATAGAGAAAAAAGCATCGGGTGCCCCGTTAATTTACGAGATGAGAGCAATGGGTGTTCCTGTACAGGAGTTTACACCAAGTAAGGGGAATGACAAGATATCAAGATTAAACGCAGTTTCTGATATATTTGCCTCTGGTAGAGTTTGGATACCTAATACGAACTGGGCAGAAGAAGTTGTAGATGAGGTTGCGAGTTTCCCTGCAGGTGAGCATGATGATTACGTGGATTCAACTTCTCTGGCGTTAATGAGATTTAGAAAAGGTGGCTTCATTAGAACACTTCTTGATGAAGAAGACGAAAGACCATTTTATAGAGGGCGTAGGGAACCATATTATTAAGGATAAAGCATGGCAATTGCAAAAAATAGTATAGAAAAACCAATGGAGCCTACTGACATGACAAATATGTTAGGAGAGCCTGATATTGAGATAGAGATTGAAGACCCTGAAAAGGTTACAGTTGGGATCGGTGATATGGAGATAGTAATTGATCCAGACGCAGAAGGTTCTGATGAGTTTAATGCAAACTTAGCTGAAGAAATGAGCGATGAAGAGTTATCTTTAATCGCTGATGATTTATTAAGTGATTTCAATGATGATATCGCTAGTCGCAAAGATTGGATGCAGACTTATGTAGATGGCCTTGACTTACTGGGTTTAAAGTTAGAAGAAAGAACTGAGCCTTGGCCCGGAGCTTGTGGTGTACACCACCCTCTTTTAACAGAAGCACTTGTGAAGTTTCAGTCTGAAACAATTATGGAGACTTTCCCAGCCAGAGGCCCGGTTAAAACACAGATTATTGGAGAAGATACAAGAGAAAAGAAAGAAGCAGCCAATCGTGTAAAGGCTGATATGAACTATCAGTTAACTGAGAAGATGGTTGAGTTTCGACCAGAGCATGAAAGAATGTTATGGGGACTTGGGTTATCTGGCAATGCGTTTAAAAAAGTGTACTACGACCCTAACTTAGAAAGACAGGTATCTATATTTGTACCTGCTGAAGATATGGTTGTTCCTTACGGTGCATCTGATTTAGAAACAGCAGAGCGTGTAACACATGTTATGCGTAAGACTGAGAATGATTTAAAAAAATTACAGGTCTCTGGGTTTTATCGAGACGTTGATTTAGGAGATAGTGAGTCTGGATATTTAGATGATGTAGAGAAAAAAATCGCAGAGAAGATGGGTTTTTCTGCTTCTTATGATGATCGGTATAAGATTCTTGAAATGCACGTGAATTTAGACCTTGCTGGCTATGAAGATAAAGATAAGAATGGGAAAGAAACAGGGATTGCTCTACCCTATATCGTAACATTGGAAAAAAGCACAGGCACTGTTTTAGCTGTTAGAAGAAATTATCAACCAGATGATGATTTAAAAGAAAAACGTAATCATTTTGTACATTATGGTTATGTACCGGGTTTTGGTTTTTATAACTTTGGTTTGATTCATTTAGTAGGAGCGTTTGCTAAATCAGGCACTTCTTTAATAAGACAACTTGTAGACGCAGGAACATTATCTAATTTGCCGGGAGGATTTAAAACTAAAGGACTACGAGTAAAAGGTGATGACACACCGATTGGTCCGGCAGAGTTTAGGGATGTAGATGTGCCAAGTGGTTCTATAAAAGACAATATTATGACGTTACCTTATAAGGAACCTAGTCAGGTTTTATATACGTTATTAGGAACTATTGTAGACGAAGGCAGAAGGTTTGCAAGTGCAGCAGATTTAAAAATATCAGACATGTCAGCACAAAGTCCTGTGGGGACAACTTTAGCTATTTTAGAAAGATCATTAAAAGTTATGTCTGCCGTGCAGGCTAGAGTGCATTACTCTATGCGGCAAGAATTTAAGTTATTAAAAGATATTATTAGGGACTATACACCGGACAAATATAACTATGACCCTGAGAATGGTTCTCCGTTTGTTAAAAGATCAGACTATGACATGGTGGAGGTGTTACCTGTATCTGACCCTAACTCTTCTACAATGGCTCAGAAAGTTGTGCAATATCAAGCAGTTATGCAGATGGCACAAGCTGCTCCTCAGATATATAACATGCCTCAGTTGCATAGACAGATGTTAGATGTTTTAGGGATAAAAGATGCAGCTAAACTTGTACCTTTGGAAGATGATGCTAAACCTAAAGACCCATTAAGTGAGAATATGGACGCTTTAAAGATAAAACCAATGAAAGCATTTATTTATCAAGATCATGATGCACATATATTAGCGCATATGAATTTTTTAAACGATCCAATTGTAGGACAACTTCTTGCTCAGAACCCAAAAGCTAAATTAATTGCAACAGCTTTACAATCACATGTAGCAGAACATTTAGGATTTAAGTATAGATTAGATATTGAAAAACGAGTTGGTGCTCCGTTACCTAAACCTAATGCAGAGTTACCAGAAGATATGGAGCTTGAAGTTTCTCGTTTAATTGCACAGGCTTCTACACAGTTGTCACAAAACAATATGGCGCAGATAGCACAGCAAAAAGCACAGCAAAAAGCACAAGATCCAATTATACAGATGCAACAACAAGAGTTAGCGCTTAAGGCACAAGATGCTCAACGTAAAGCACAAAAAGATCAGGCTGATGTGGCACTTAAACAAGCTCAGATTGCTGTTGAACAAGAACGAATTGCTTCGCAAGAAAGACAAGCCCAAATGCAAACCTTGGCTAAAGCGGCTACAGAGGATGCTAAGTTGGAAGAAAAACAGTCTAGTCAAGTAGTAAAAGCTTTAGTAGACGAGCAAAAAGCAGAAAATCAAGCAGATGATGCGATAGCTCGAACGATATTACAACAAGCGATGAGTCAACCAAAAGAACCAACACCTCCTATGACTCCAGAAACACCAACACCTCCAGAGGAGACTATTAAATGATGAACTGTTGGCACTGTGGAACTATGTTGATTTGGGGTGGAGATCATGATATAGGAGATGAGAACGAGGAGTTTTCTGTGGTTTCTAATTTATCGTGTCCAACCTGCGAGTCTTATGTAGAGGTTTATTACCCGAAAGAAAAAGAAGAAGATGATGGAGGTTTAACTCAATGACGGTTTTTGAAGTGTTAAGAAATAAAATTGATGAGCAGGTTGTTAATATAACTGATGATTTAGCAAACGGCTCTGCTAAAAATTATGACGAGTACCAGAAGTTTTGTGGTGTAATAAAAGGTCTTTACACTGCAAAAATTTTTATAGAAGACCTTGAACGACAGACGGAGGAAGATTACGAAGATGACGATTAACATGCCTACTGAGCAATTAGAGCTGTTTCCTGATTTAGAAAAACCAAAAAACCTTAAGAAGAAAGCTGAACAGGTACCTCCTAATTTGGAAAAACCGAAAGAATCTAAGGAAAAAGCTGGACAGCTACCACAACCTTCGGGATATCACATTTTATGTGCAATTCCTAATGTAGAGGATAAGTATGAAAGTGGGTTGATTAAAGCAGATACTACAAAACATTTTGAGGAAGTTTTATCTACTGTGTTTTTTGTATTAGCGCTTGGACCTGATTGTTATAAAGATAAAGTTAGGTTTCCTAGTGGCCCTTGGTGTAAAAAGGGAGACTTTATATTAGCAAGACCTAACTCTGGCACCAGATTAAAAATATTTGGTAAGGAATTTAGGTTAATAAATGATGACAGTGTGGAAGCTGTAGTGCAGGATCCACGAGGAATTTCACGAGCATAGGAGATAAAAATGGCTGAAGAACAAGAATTAGTAAAAGAAGAAGAGGTAAAAGCACCAAAAGTGGAAGAAAAGGTTTTAGAACCAGAAACAGAAGAAGCGTCAGATAAACTTGAAATAGAAGTTTCTGATGATACACCTGTTGAAGATCAAAACAGAAAGAATCTTCCTAAAGAGTTGGTGAACCGTTTAGAGTCTGATGAATTAACGGATTATGATGCCGAAGTAAAAGATAAAATATACCAACTCAAAAAAGTTTGGCATGATGAAAGACGTGAAAAAGAGCGGGTGCAAAGGGAAAATGAAGAGGCTATAAGAACTACTCAAAAGCTAATAGAAGAGAATAAAAAACTTAAAGAGCGTTATGGTGCCGATCAGGAAGTTTATAAAAAAGCTTTATTAAGTAATGCTGATCTTGAGATTGATGCCGCTAAAAAAGCCTACAAAACTGCTTATGATGATGGCGACCCTGAGAAGATTGTAGAAGCTCAACAGATGTTAAGTGAAGCAACTATTAAAAAAGAGAAAGCTAATAGTTATATAACCCCTTTACAAAATAAAGAAAATAGTGTACAACAAGAATTAAAAGCTAATCCGACTGCTTTACCGCCTGACGCAAAGGCTATAAAATGGCAGAATGATAACACATGGTTTGGGCAAGACGAAGAAATGACCAGCCTAGCGTTAGGATTACATGAAAAGTTGGTAAAGCAACACGGTTCTACCTACGCCACCACGGATGAGTATTACACACGAATTAACGAAACCATGAGAAAAAGGTTTCCAGAGTATTTTGATACTAAAGATGGTTTAGAAAAAGAAGAAAAAACCACTAAGCCTTCTACAGTTGTTGCTCCGGTTACACGAACGACTTCTTCAAAAAAAATACGACTAAGCACTTCGCAAGTTAATTTAGCGAAGAAGTTGGGATTGACACCAGAGCAGTATGCTAAAGAAATGATTAGATTGGAGAATAAAAATGCCTGAAAACAAATTAGCTCGTGAGTTGAGTAAACGATCAAGACAGGAACGTCCCAAAGCTTGGGCACCCCCATCTACGTTACCGGATGTTGTTCCGTTACCCGGATATAACTACCATTGGAAAAGAACAGCGACTTTAAATGACCCTGATCCTAGAAATATGTCTATGGCTCTTAGGGAAGGTTATGAACCTGTTAAAGCAAGTGAGCAACCTCATATGCAAATAGTGGCTGATTCTAATTCTAAATACCCCGGTTGTATAGAAATAGGCGGGCTTTTGCTTTGTAAAATTCCTAGTGAACTTATTGAACAACGTAATGATTATTATTTGAACAAGGCTAATAGTCAACAACAGTCTGTAGATAATAATTTAATGAATCAAAGTGACTCAAGAGCACCATTATTTAAAGAACATAAGTCAACGGTGTCTTTTGGGAAAGGTAAATAATTTTTTAGGAGATTAATAAAATGGCAGCTACTGCTTCCCCTTTTGGGCTAAGACCTACTAATTTGATTGGTGGTCAGCCTTACAATGGCGGATCTATTAGACAGTATCATGTAAAAGCTAATAACTCCGCTGCAATTTTTAATGGTGATCTGGTTGTGTTAAGTTCTGCTGGTCTACCATCTGCTGTATCTTCCACACCTGATGCTAATGAATTAGCAGCTACATCTGCTAACGGTACACCCGGTATTGTAGGAGTTTTGGTTGGTGCTAGATACATTGATGATAATGGCGTTCAGCAGTTTAGACAGTTTCTTCCAGCTAATGCTACAACTGCTGGGTTCACAGAAATCAAAATAATGGTTAATGATGACCCAAGACAGTTATACAAGATTCAAGCTAACGCTGCGTTGGGAACATTCAACAGCGGCACAGACGGGTCTGGTTTTGCTGGTGCAGTTGGTAAAAACTGTTCTTTAGATTTTAGTACATCAGGTAGCACAACAACGGGCAATTCAGGCGTAAGTCTTAAAATTGATTCTAACGGTGGTACTTTAGCAGCAACTGAAACTCTTGCTATGAGGGTTGTTGATGTTGTTGCTGGCACCGAGAATGATGACTTCCCTGAGTTTATTGTTAAATTTAATGTTGGCGTACATGCGTATGACAACTCATTAGGCGTATAAGGAGATTTTTAAATGGCTATTTCAAGAGCACAACTACTAAAAGAACTCCTTCCCGGCTTAAATGCTTTGTTTGGGTTGGAGTATGCTAAATATGGTGAAGAGCACAAGGAGGTTTATGAGTCTGAAACTTCTGAGCGTTCTTTTGAAGAAGAAACAAAGTTATCTGGTTTTGGCGCAGCCCCAGTAAAAACTGAGGGTGCTGCTATAGAGTACGATAACGCACAAGAAGCTTTCACAGCTCGTTATACACATGAAACTGTGGCTATGGGTTTTGCGATAACAGAAGAGGCATCTGAAGATAATCTTTATGATAGTCTTGGCGCTCGTTACACAAAAGCTTTAGCCCGTGCGATGGCGTATACAAAGCAAGTTAAGGCAGCTACTGTTCTTAACAAAGGATTTACTGGAACAGGCAATCCTACTTACGGTGATGGCAAAGTACTTTTTGCTACAGATCACCCACTAGTAGGCGGAGGAACAAACAGCAATCGTCCTACAACAGGTGCTGATTTGAATGAAACATCTCTTGAAGATGCAACAATTCAGATTGCAGCTTGGACAGACGAGCGAGGTTTGTTAATTGCATCTAAACCACGTAAGTTAATTATCCCGCCAGCGTTAATGTTTGTGGCTACTCGTATCCTTGAATCTGAGAAGAGAACTGGAACGGCGGATAATGATATTAATGCTATTAACACCAATGGAACTATTCCAGAGGGCTATAGTGTTAATCATTATCTAACAGATACAAACGCTTGGTTCTTAACAACTGACGTACCTAATGGTCTTAAGCATTTTGTCCGTACACCGATGGCAACATCAATGGACGGTGATTTTGACACAGGTAATGTTAGATACAAGGCTCGTGAGCGTTATTCATTTGGCGTTTCTGATCCTTTAGGAATTTTCGGGTCTCCCGGAGCTTCATAATGAGAGGGGGCTTATAGCCCCCCCTTTATTTTTCTAGGGTGATTTTTACGCTTACTGACCTAGCAGACGTATTAGAGAAAGCGTAAACTATGTGCTAATACACAAAGGAGATTTAAATGGGTACTACTACCTTTTCTGGCCCTATAAAAGCGGGCACTATTAGAGATACAACAGGTTCAGGTGTTGGAACAAACGTGGCTAACACAGGTTTTGTTTTAATGGCTCAATCTTCCGTTGTAGATATTGCAGGAGTTTCTGCCACCACATCTGTGGGAGTTGTTCCAGCTAATTCAAAAATTACTGAGGTTGTTTTAAATGTAGTTCAAGCAAGTGATTCTTCTGCTGCAGCTACTTTATCTGTTGGTTTTTCAACAGGAGATGCTACCTTACTAGATTCAACAAGCGTTAAAGCAGTTGGGGTTACAACTTCTTCAGCTATGGGAACAGCTTCTATTAATATTGGTACAGCAGATTTAGAAATTTTTGCAACTTATGCTCCAGCTTCCGCAACAGCTACTACAAAGGGAATTGGTGACGTAACTGTTAAATATTTACAAAATATTAATCTTAGTATTTAGAGGTGAATTATGAGTTTCTCATCTGATGTAAAAGCTTTTACAACTAAAGACTCAGGGCATAAAATTAACGGTAGGTCACGCTTGCAAGGTGTACAGTATGTTCACGGAGGATTAAGTGCTGGAATTACTTTATCTTTTTTGGACATGTCAACTGATGGGACTGATGTAACTGCATCAGCGACTAATAGATTGACGTTAACTACCTCAAGTGCTATTGGTACTGAAGATGTATTTATTCCTGACAATGGTATATTGTTTGATAAGGGTATTTATATGACTAATGGCAATACTGCGGACATCACCAGCGTTACTGTATTTTATGTAGGTGGCGGCGAGGTCTAAACCGTGGCCGTTAAAAAACCTAAATCTAAGGGTATGGGCATAAAAACTTCTGTTAAGTCGGGTAATTTTCGCCCGACTAAGCAGGGTGCAGGCATGACTAAAAAAGGTGTAGCTGCATACCGCAGAGCTAATCCCGGTTCTAAATTAAAAACTGCTGTTACAGGTAAAGTTAAAAAAGGTTCTAAAGATGCAAAAAGACGCAAGTCATTTTGTGCTCGTTCTGCTGGACAAATGAAACAATTTCCTAAAGCAGCTAAAAACCCAAATAGTCGTTTACGACAAGCTAGAAGGAGGTGGAAGTGTTAAAAACATCCGCTAAACGTAAAAATTCTCGTTCTCCTAAAATTGAAAGTGAAGTTGCCGTTCAAGGCAATGAGATAAAACATATGCAAGAGGACATGGATGAAATGAAAAAAGATATAGAAGAAATAAAAAAATCTATATCTGAGATACATAAAGTGTTATCAGAGGCTAAAGGTGGTTGGAAAACATTGATGTGGGCGGCAGGTGCAGGTAGTGCTGTAACTGCTTTTATTATCATGATTCAACAAATATTTTGGGGA
>TARA_R100001594_G_scaffold36266_3_pt1 | contig 11567 bp, 17 predicted proteins | sample TARA_R100001594 | Tara Oceans TARA_R100001594 (sample SAMEA2622752) | marine metagenome | biome: marine biome (ENVO:00000447); feature: marine epipelagic mixed layer (ENVO:xxxxxxxxx); material: "saline water (ENVO:00002010), including plankton (ENVO:xxxxxxxx)" | depth 150 m | reverse complement strand
ATAACAAGCCGTTTAGCTTAACGGACCCATAGGAGCTGAACCGTCTGGGTGATAGGTAAAAATACAAAATAGACAAAAAAAAAGACAGACCCGAGATTTCTCCCAGGCCTGTCCTTTTGCGTTCACCTATGGAACTAATAAACTTCCATTAGTTCTTTTGGAGTAGGGTTAGGTTTTTTACCACTACTCACCGATGGTCTCTCAGGTAACTGAATAACACTTGATTTCTCACAATTGCAACCAGCTTGTTTTGTTTCAAACAAATGGTAGTATTGTTTAAATGCTTCCAGTTTATGAGTATCTGATAACCATATTATGTAGACCAAATGATATAATTCATCAATACTTAAATTGAGTATCTTATATGCTAAATCACCTACATATTCATCTTTATTTCTCGGTTTCATTACACTATCCTTTCGAGTGCTGTAGGTGGTGGGCGAGGTAAGGCCCACAACGATTTTGATCTGAACTAACTCACCTACAACACTCATTAATGGTTTATATTAAACTACAATTTACGCTTGTCATCACCGTCATAGTAGTTATCTATCTTGATAGCTTTATTAAATCCCTGCTTATAACCTCTGTCATAAGCATTACTATCAGCTAGTGTTAGAATTGCTACTAGATTGCCTAGTAAGCTCATCACTAACACCACTACAATAAATCCCATATCCATAGTAAACTCCTTATATTAGTTATTATTAATTATATCCTGCTTTCTGTTGCCAGGTAGCAGGAGACCCCGAATCTAATTCATAGTCGCTTATCATTGCTATTTAGACAATTGTCTATTAGCAAGGTAATCGATATCTGTGTTGGCTTTCTTAAGTTGCTTAACAAGGAGGTCAACCCTTTGTTCCAACTTATAAACCCGCTCAGATCGTCGATGAAAGAAAGCGAAAGCATTGAAAGTTAATACTATAAATAGTATTAATGCCAATACTTGCGATAACTCACTCATATCTAAACTCCCATAGGTTATAATTAACATTATGTATTAATAGTGCTTGTAATTTTCAGTAGCATTTGTTCGCCCCGAGGTGGCTTGTCTACCTGTTACTCCACTTGTCAAATACATACTAAATTGGTGAATTTAAATGACAAAGTCAATACTTATTTAATCTTTTTTTGGAATTTTCAACTAAATCCCTGAATTTGCAAATTCATAAAGACCCGACCCCCTGGGGCAAATCAAGGCTGACACGCAATCTAGGGCTATTTTTTGGGTATTGTATGGAATTTTGAACGAAATGTCAAATTTTGCGGGTAATATTCTTGATATATTGTTTTTTTCTTTAAAAAAAAATTTTCGTGGCAAAAATCGCGGGAAGGCCTCTCTAGAACATTGAGTATTAAGAGAAAATAAGATTTAATATTCTAAGGAAATAAGAACATCGAACATTATAGTCTTTTTTTCGTCTCCGGACTGTTAAAGGTAAGGTAAATTGATTCCTATTGTCAACACTTATTTTAATAATTATAACGTCGTACGTTTTTTTATCTTTTTTTATAATTGTATTGACTTGTGTAGCAATTTTTACCTAAATTGCATACACATTGAGAGAAAATACCAATATAGGGAGTAAAATAATGGGAAAAAAAGAAAGAAACCTAGTAATAGGCGGACATAACTACAGTATAGTAATACAACCACTTGTACATAAAGAACGTGATAGAGTATTATACGGAAGACATAGTGTAAGAGAAAATGCTATATTAATAAATGAAGAAGTAGCTCATTCAAGACAGGTAGAAACATTAATACACGAAATTTTACACGCAATTTACTTTAATTGTGGATTAGAACACGATGAGACAGTAATAGACGCATTATCAAATGGATTATATCAATTAGGAGTAGGAGACTATTTATGGAAACAAACCAAAAAATAATTAAAGCAAAAAACGAAGGTAATAAGGAATTAGTTCAAAAGCTTCAACAGGGGCTCGATAAATCACCTGAGAACGTAGTACGGTATATTCGAGAAAATTACCCCGAAACTGAACAAATGTTTCAAAAAGAACTAAATAATATGTATATGACCTTTTGCAGGAAGCAGTACGATTACGGTCCTGGGAACATTGCTATGGGAACATTGCTTAAGAGCGATAAAGAAATCAATCAATCCTTATTTGGAATCATTGTAAGGATGAATGATAAAATAAACAGACTACTTAATCTATCAACTAAACACAACTTCAAGGCACAAAACGAGCCTATAGAAGATGCGTTTTTAGATATAGCGATATATTGCGTGATGGCATTAATAGTTAAAGATAAGAAATGGAGTAAATAATGGCTAAAAAGAAGAAAACAGTAAAAAAACAGTTAGGATTCTGGCAAAGAGTAGCTCAGGGTTGGAAAAAGTTCTTTTCATCAGCTTGGAGTAAATAATGGCTGGAATAAGGTGGACAGAAGACGAAGTACGAATTTTAGACCAATATGAACGAACAGCTAAATCAGCGTTCGTATTATATCAAGAAATAAGAAAAGCTGGATATAATAGAACATACAAGGCTGTTACGAAGAAGATTGAGTCTTTAGGACTACATAAGCCTACTAGATATGCAACAGGCCACGAAATTACAATAGGGTACTTAGACATTGAATCTACAGGATTTTCTGCTAATATCGATGTAATGTTGTCTTGGTGTATAAAAGGTAGAGGAATTAAAAAGGTCGAAGGAGCTTGTATTACAAGGGAAGAGCTAATGTCCGATAAACAAGATGCTCGCATAGTAGAACAACTTGTAGACGAAATGAACAAATATGACATTATATTTACATATTATGGAACTAGGTTCGATATTCCGTTTATAAGAACAAGAGCTTTGCATCATAGAACACAATTCCCTATGTATAGGCAAAAAGCGCATAAAGACCTATATTACCAGGTTAAATCTAAATTAAAACTACACCGCTCATCTTTGATGGCTGCGACAGAGTTTTTTGGGATTTCTGGTAAAACTAGAGTAAAACCAGAACATTGGCAAAAAGCACGTTGGGGTGATGAAAAAGCTCTTAAATATGTATATGACCACAATGTTGCAGATGTTGTCATACTGGAGAAACTGCATCGTATTATAGAAGATTACGCTGCACCTAATATTAACCCGCTATAATATAGGAGATAATATGGCTAAGAAAAAAGAAAATACAGAAAATCAAATAACTCTTAACTATGACGGAAAAGAGTACAAATTTGATTTTAACTCTCTTACTAGAGAAGCTCAAGCTGAATATAGAAGAGCCAACGAAATCGCGACTGATATGCTTAGAGTTGAGCAACAAATGTCTGAGAAGAGATGGCTCTTAAATAAATATATCTCTTTTGTTATTTCTGAACTTGATTCAAAGGATAATTTACCTAAAGTTGAAGAAAACAAAGATGTTGACAGCAAAGAGGGAAAATAGGTATATTAGATGAAAGCCCGTAAAGTTAATGGGGTTGAACATCATTTGTATAGAGATGTCGCTGAATTTCGAGAATACCATACTAGTATAGGATTGGTTGAAGATTGGCGACACTCTAACAAAGGAGATTGGATTCTCTGTGACGATGGACAAGTATGCCAAGTATTACATCTTGGTGTTATGAAGAAAGCTGACAGAGCAAAGGAAACAACCTTCATTAGAACAATTATAGGGTCTTTCGTCTGTAGTCCTAGAGTAAAGATGGAAGGAGAGATGCGAACTAATATGCATACATTTTCAACAGATGGCAAATCTCCTTCAGTCAGAAAAAGAGAAAGAAAGCACGCTACAGAAAAAGAGTTTCTTTTTGCTAAATATGTTGCAAAAGGAGATGAAGTTGTTGATGCTTATATGAAAGCCTTTCCTAGTAAGAAAGAAGCATATGCAGCATCGCAGGCAAAAATGTTATTAAAAACAGATAGGATAAAGAACTTGGTTAGAGAAGAGATAAACAAATATTTAAATGAAGCTGAAATAACTCCTAAATATCTATTAGAAGAAATGAGAGATATTATAGACAAATCTGAATCTACAGATAGAGATAAAATAACAGCTTTAACAACATTAATGAAAATATCAGGAATGATGGACACTGAAAAGAAATCAGAGTCATTGACAGTATTCCAAGGATTTACAAAGGAGCAATTAAATGCAATTCAGAAACCCGAAGACAAAAAACTTCTTGAAGTTAAAAAAGATATCGAGAAGTAAAAGATGTCAAATATGTCACAACAGAATGAGAAATACAGGAGTTTTTGTATATTCTAAGCAGAGAAAAGACGCTACTGCAATAAAATGCATTAATTGCTTGACAATATATAATACAGAATTTCAACTTACACACCTAGGAATACCTAGACAGGTGGCTTACTCGTGAGGTTGGCTGTATATGGCACACTAAGAAGAGGAGGTACAAGCACTGGAAGAGTTAAGGGTTTTAGCCTTGTTTTTCCGGGAACCAAATCATTTCCTGCATTAATTAAAAATACTGAAGGAAAGGGCGCTGTCGTAGAATTGATGGATGTAACTCCTGAAGATTTATCTGTATATGACAGGTATGAAAATGTAGATGGAGGACTTTACGTAAGAACAACAGCAAATGTTGAGCTTGATGATGGAACAGAAGAAAAAGCTTGGATTTATGTAGCAGGACCTCAATTATGGCAAAATTCTTCATCCTTCACAGAAGTTCCTGACCAAGACTGGTTATCAATGAAAACATTAATAATGCTGGATAGAGTATATGAGCAAAGCTACGAAGAAGAAAAAGGACCTATTTAATATAATTCCTCCAGACCTTTCTCAGAAAGAGAAAGCTTTGGAAATGGCAAGTAAAAATATTATTACATTTGGTCAAATGTTTTTACCTGAAGACTTTATGAAATCAGGTCCAGCTCCATATCAATATGAATTAAGTGACCTTCTATTAAATGATGAAGAAAAAAGGTCTTGTATTATACTTCCTAGAGGGCACGCAAAATCAACATTAGCTAAAACAGCTTTATTGCACAAACTATATTTCAATCCTTTAGATAGAAAAGAATTTATTGCTTGGGTATCAGAAGAGCAATCTCAGGCTGTTGACCATATTAAATATATACAAAACCATATTGATATTAACCCTGCATTACAATATTACTTTGGAGACCTAAAAGGAGATAAGTGGACTGAGAAAGAATTTACCACGACAAGAGGAGATAGGGTTATAGCAAAAGGTACCTCACAAAGACTTCGTGGTCGTTCTCAATTAGGTTTAAGATATACAAAAATTATTCTTGATGACTTTGAATCTGAGTTAAATACAAAAACAGTTGACAGAAGAAGAGAAATTAAAGAATGGGTTATGTCAACAGTTGAACCTGCGTTAGAAAATTCAAAAGGACAAGAAGGTTCAATATGGTTAATTGGAACTATTGTTCATTTTGACTCTTTTTTACAAACAATATATGATGGTCATATTGAAGCTGATAGAGAGGGAAGACAATATGCTTGGACTGTTATGTACAAGAAAGCTATAGAAGATGGAATTCCTCTTTGGCCTAACTATTTCAGTAAAAAGAAGTTAATGGATATTAGAAGAAGATTCTCAGATATGGGTCTTGTTCATAAGTTTGCTCAAGAATATCTAAATGAAGCAAGAGATTTAGATTCTGCAAAATTTAAAATTGATAGAATAAACTATTATAAAGGAAATTTAGAATCCAGAGATGGTTTTAATTATATGATGTTAGACGAGTCTGCTATACCTGTTAATGTATATATGGGAGTAGATTTAGCATATGAGGCAAATTCTACTAGTGACTTTCAAGTTATATTAACTATAGCTATCGATAAAGAAAGAAATATTTATTTAATTGACTATTACAGAGAAAGGTCTCCTTTATATGATATGCCTCAGAGAATATTTGAATACGCAAAAAGATTTAGACCTGTTAGAAGGGTGAATGTAGAGAAGGTTGGAGCTCAAGGAGTTATTAAAGATTACGTTAATAAACTTGTTGGAACAGACAGAAGACTTGCTCCTGGGTTAGCGCAAGGAATTAGACCTCCTGCTGGCATTAAAAAAGAAGATAGAATAGAAGCTCTTCTCTGTCCTATTGTAAATTCGAGAAAATTATTTGTTAAAAAAGAGCATCAAGAAATAATAGACGAAATGTTTCAGTTTCCAAAAGGTAAGAATGATGACCTTTTAGACGGAATGTGGTATGCTATTAATACGGCAAAACCTCCAAAGAGTTCAGCAATAGACAGAGACAAGTTTGAAGATAGAATGTCAGACAAAGAAGAAAGGATAGCAAGCCAGGTAATATCCTGGATAACTGGACAGAAAATATAATTTATTTTTGTATTGACAAGAATACAAAAAAAGTGTTATTTTTTAGACAAAAACAAAAAGACGGGAGAATATCATAGCTTACGACGAATACAAAGACTTAGACAAGCCTGAAATTAGTCAAAATTTATTTAGAAGATGGAGTGATGCAAGAAAACAGTGGGATGCTGAAGCAAGAAACGCTGTAGACTTTGTAATAGGAAATCACTATACTTCAGATGAATCAAATGCATTACAAGCTGTTGGCCAAGCAGATTTTGTAATAGATAGAGTTTATGCAGCTGTAGATAAATTAAAATCTTTATTAACAGCAAGACCTGCAAGATTTAGCACTATTGGAAGAGAAGATTCTGACAATAAGCTTTCAAATGTTTGGAATACTATATTAGAATATGTATGGGACATATCTAAAGGCGATAGCAGTTTTAAGCAAGTAGTTCACGATTATGCTGTAACTGGTCTTGGATATATGTATGTTTATGTAGACCCAGAAGCTGACTACGGAAGAGGCGAAGTAATGTATAAAAATGTAGACCCTTTTAGAGTCTATGTTGACCCGGCCTCTAGAGATAGATATTTTTCAGATGCTTCTGGAATTATTCTTTCGACGTTTTTGACAAGACAACAATTATTAGATACATATCCTGAATTAGAGGAAGTGATTGATGAGATTGAAGTTGGTGCAGGAAGTTTGTATGGAGAAGATTATCCTAATTCAAACTTAAAAAACAGTCAAAATATATTAACTCCTGCAGAAGCTAAAAGCTTAGACTATCAAGTAAGTCAAAAATTTCAAATACTTGATAGATTTTATAAGGTTAAAGTTCCTTATTATAGATTATTTAATATGGTCGACGGTTCAGAACAAATCGTTGACGAAGAAGTTTATGCTGGCATAATAGAGAATGAAAAGTCAGCTTATGCAATAGAGCAAGGTCTTATAGAGATTGAAGAAGTTATGCAAACAAGAATTGCTCAATGTTGCAGCGTTGGAAATGTTTTATTATTTGAGCGTGTTTTAAACACTGATATCTATCCAATTGTTCCATTTGCGAACATTTGGACCAACACTCCCTATCCGAAGTCAGACGTGAACAAGGTTAAAGATTCTCAAAGACTTTTAAATAAGTTATTTTCTTTAACCTTGTCACACGCTCAGTCTGCAGCAGGATTAAAATTATTAATCCCTGAAGGAAGTGTTGACAATGTTAGTCAGTTAGAAAAAGATTGGGCAAACCCAAATGCTGTTATTGAATATAACCCAGAATTTGGTGAGCCTCACTACCCTCAACCAGCTCCTTTGACAAGTGAGTTTTATTATTTAATTGACAGGGTGGAGAAATATATAGATTTAAATTTTGGTATTCCTGAATTATTACAAGGATTTAAAGAACAGGCTCCTGAGTCAGTAAGAGGAACAATGCTTTTATCTGAAATGGGAGAGTCAAGAGGGAAATCAAAATTAAGAGATATTGAAATAAGTTTAGCTCAAGTTGGGCAAGTAATATACAATTTAGCTAAAGACCATTATAAATTTAAAAAGACTTTTAAAATCGTGCAACCTAACAATGATTTAACTGAATTTACAGTTAACGCAAGATTGTACGACGATAAAACAAACGAATTAATGTCGATTCAAAATGATATATCTTTGGGTCAACACGATATTCGAGTTATATCAGGTTCAACTTTACCGAGTAATAAGGTAGCAGAATATAATATGTACCTTGATGCTTATAAACTTGGCTTGGTAGATGATGTCGAGGTTTTGAAGAAAAGCGAAATCTTTGACAAAGAAGGTGTTCTTCAGAGAAAGAGTCAAATTGCTCAAATGCAGCAATACATTGCACAACTTGAAAATCAAGTGAAGAAGCTTAGCGGAGACCTTCAAACAGCTGAAAGAGAAACTGTAGGTGCTCGTAAACGAGTAGAAACAGAGAAATTCAAGACTCAGCTTAATGAAGTTCTTACAGATGCTAAGTATAAAGAAAAAGACGGGCAAAGAAGTATACAGCGTTTAGCAGAGCAAATGAGTGACTCTCTTGATGAAGACGAAAAGTTAAGAAAACAAAAACAGAAAAGTCCTGGTTCCGAGTCTTAAGACTAAATCAGGGAAGGGAAAAAAATGGCAGAAAAAGAAAATAAGGTTGAAGGACAAGACCCAATAGCGGAAGGTGTAGGAGAAGTTAATGAAACTGTTTCTATCGAAGAACCGCAAGAAGAAGTTGTTGAACAAGAAATGACTGAAGCTATAGATTGGGAAGCTGAAGCTAAAAAGTTTCAATCTATGTATGACAAGAAAACCGTTGAATTGGACAAGAACGTTACAGAGACTGAACAATTACAACAGTTAAAGGGTGTTTTAGAAGATAACCCTAATATTGTTAATGTTATAGAAAAAGAACTGTCCGGCGAATCTAGTGAGAGTCAAGACACTAATAAGTTAAAAGATATGAGTGAATTTGACCCTTGGGAAGCCTTTCACAAGCCTGATTCTCCATCTTATAAACATAGGGTGGCGAACGAACAAAAGCTTGTGCACGAAACAGTAGATAAAGAGCTTGCTAAATTAAAAGGGCAAATGGCAATGAATAATTTAAGAAATGAATTAGTTCAAAAACATAATCTAGGTTCACAGGATGCTGATGAGTTCATCAACTTTGCAACACAACCTAAAGCAAACCTTCCAATAGATACTTTAATAAAAGTATGGAAAGAGAGCAAGGGTGAAAATGTAAAACCTAACGAGAACAAAGAGGCTGTTAAAAAAGCTAAATCTATTCCTAAGCCAGCTGGAGTTCTTCAGGGCGGAGACGTTCCTAAGAAGAGTGAAACAGACCAAGTTTGGGAATCAATTATGAATGCAGGAAGTTCTGGCAAGCTAGTAAAATAAAATAGTATAACTTATTATAGGAGAACTAGAAATGGCTTACAATCAGAATACATTGAAGCAATCTGATATTAGTGTTTCCACTACTAGCATATCTGGATTTCAGAATCCAGACCAAAGAAAGTTGTATGACTTTTCTGACAAAGTTGCAGAACTTATGCCAGAGGAGTCACCTTTTTTCGTCTACCTAAATAAAGTTGCAAAGAATCCAGTAGATGACCCTGTATTCCGATTTTTGGAAAACAGAACAGTCACTAATTGGACTTCAAGAAACTTTAGTTTAGCGGCGGCAGTTAATGGTGGTTCAGCAGTATCAGCTGGAAGTTCATATGATGTGACTGTTGACGACGGTTCAGGTAGCGCAATATCTTTCCTTACTAAAGGAATGGTTATTGCTGTTAACACTGTTGACTCAACAGCTGGTTGGGCGCAAGTTTTACTAAGAGTTGAATCTGCACCTACAATTGGTTCATCATCTACCGCATTTAGTGGTAGTGTTATTGATGTATCTAATTCAAATGTTTCAGGATATAATGTTCTTGCAGATAATGATGCTTGCCAAATTGTTGGTACATCATTTGGAGAAGGAACAGGCTCACCTGACACATTTTCAGATACATTAGATGACGATTATGGGTACACTCAAATCTTTAAAACAGCTTGTGAACTAACTAACACAGCTATTGCAACACGTCATCGTGGTTACGCAAATGAATTTGACAGAATCTGGGCTCAAAAACTCCGTGAACACAAAGTGGACATCGAAAGAGCTATGCTCTTTGGACAACGCGCTCGTGTAAACGGCGTTCAATATACTGAAGGTCTAGTAGGACATATCGTAAAAAATGTTAACCCAGAAGTGGGTGACGGAGCATTAAGCTACTCTTCTGGTAGTGCATACTACAGAAGTGTTGCTCAAGCTGAGTTAACTTACGATAGACTTCTATCAGATATGGAAGTAATATTTGACCCAGCAAGAGGCGGAGCAGGTGAAAGACTTGTTTTAGCTTCTTTACCAGTAATAACATTCTTTAACAAATTAGGCGACGGTGCTTTCTTAGACGCATCTATTGGCTCAGCTAGCAATATGCCTTACAGAATGAATTTTGATAAAGCAGACGGAGCTTTCGGGCACCAATTGCTTAACATCAATACAATTCACGGTAGCTTATACCTTGTTAAAGAGCCTCTATTCAGAGGTATGGCAAGTGGAATGATGCTTATGGCTGATATGTCTAATTTGGCATACAGACCATTAGTTGGAAATGGTTTAAATCGTGATACTCAAATCCAAACAAATGTACAAAGTGCAGATGAGGATTTAAGAAAAGATATGATTCTTACAGAAGCAGGTCTTGAAATCACATTACCAGAAGTTCACGCGCTTTACAACGTGGAGGGCATATAAGATGAGAAGTTCGTATTTAGAAGTTAATAGTGGACAAGGCGACTACAGAAAACACGTAGAACACCTAACATCAGCAGTTACTTTAACAAATGCTGATAGTGGTAAAGTATATATGTGTTCATCTGCAGACGGTGCGTTCTCAATTACACTACCTACAGCTTCAACAGGCTTAGACGGAGTGCATTATAAATTCATCGTTTGGGAAGAAACTCCTACCGCTGATATTACAATCGCTCTTGGTAGTGCAATTGGTAGTGGTGTTAATAAGGATGCTGGCGGAGACGCTGCAAACTCAACAGCAGGTACTCAAATTTCAAACGTCATTCTTGACACAACCGCTCAACGTGGTGATGTCGTAGATATGATGTTCTGGGGTGGAGAGTGGCTGTTTACTGCGTTTAGTAGTATCAACAACGGTATTCAAACATCATAATAATCTGTGAAGATTAGCAGTTTTAGATGCTGTGGGGTTGTTCGTATAAAGGTGCAGCCCCGAAATCTAAGAAAGATTTAATATGTGGAAAATATTTAAAGACGAAAACGAATATAATGAAAAAGCAATCATTGGATTTATTTCCTTTGCTATTATGGTTATGTTTGGTGTCGTTGATTTAGTGACAGGATTGATGGGACAAGATTTAGTTATCAATGACAATGTATATAATTCATTTGTCTGGGTAACATTAGGTAGCTTCGGTATAGCTGGAGCAGAAAAGGTTTATAAAAAATAATAGGAGAATAAAATGGCAGATTATAATGCAAATGTAAAAATAGTTATTAATGATATAAGTGCTAAAGCAGATTCAGTATCTGGTTCTTTAGCGGCAGACATTAAAGCAGCAGTAAACGCCTTGGATAGTACTAGTGAAGCAATTATAGATATTTCAGTTGTTAAATTAGACCGTTCAAGAGTTGCTTATATAATATTATATACTTAATGGCTAAAAAATGTCAG
>TARA_R100001594_G_scaffold136914_1_pt1 | contig 11640 bp, 6 predicted proteins | sample TARA_R100001594 | Tara Oceans TARA_R100001594 (sample SAMEA2622752) | marine metagenome | biome: marine biome (ENVO:00000447); feature: marine epipelagic mixed layer (ENVO:xxxxxxxxx); material: "saline water (ENVO:00002010), including plankton (ENVO:xxxxxxxx)" | depth 150 m | reverse complement strand
ATCTGTTTCTGTTCCTATCAGAGAAGGTAGCCGCTGCCGAAGTGCGCGACAGACTAGCCGAATTTGCATCCGTTCTTGGCTGGGGGAATTGTGAGATATTTCCCAAACAGGAGGAAGTACGGGTTGACAGGGGTGACGTTGGAAACTTCATAAATCTTCCCTACCAGAATTCAAAACATACTACGAGATATGCCTTGAAAGCTGACGGGGATGGATTGACGCTGAAAGAATTTCTTGTACTGGCGGAGAAAATCCAGATATCAGCAAAGGGTTTATCTTCTATATCCTTGGGCTCTGATAAAGTCCTTTTGCCTGATGGTCCCCCTTGTTGCCAGCAACTCACGGAGTTCGGGATACCGGAGGGTGGGCGTAACACGACTCTGCTTAATATAGGCATCTATTATCGGAAGTGCGACCCCAACAACTGGAAGGATCTTCTGGAGAAGCACAACAGGGATTATTGCACCCCACCCTTACCAGCTAGGGAGATTGTGATTATCCAGGAGCAATTGGAAAAGAAGGACTACGCGTACACCTGTAAGCAGGAACCCTTGCATAGTCATTGCAACAAAAGTCTGTGCCGTAGCCGGAAGTTCGGGATCGGATTTCACAATTCTCATCCTGTGGTTGGGGGTTTGACTGTGGTGGAATCGGAGCCCCCTGTCTGGTTTATAAACGTGGATGGGTCACGGCTGGAATTGTCCACCAAGCAATTACAAATGCAGGTTGAGTTTCAAAGGGCTTGTATGGAACAGATGTATAAGATGCCGGCCAAGATGAAAGACGCTGATTGGCGAGATCTCATAGATACCCTCCTTAGTGACGCAACTCGGATTTCTGTACCGGAAGAATTGACGCATAAGGGATTATTCGTGGAACTGGTAGAATCGTTCTGCACTTCTCGTATTGCAGCCCATAGCCCGGAGGAGTTGCTGACGGGCAAGCCATGGACCGAGGAAGGCCTTACCTATTTCAAGTTGAGTTCTTTACAGGATTTTCTGAAACGTAATGGGTTCACTAATTACACTCGTGGCCAGATAACAGAACGTCTAAAGGAAATGAATGAGGGAATTGAAAACTTCAAGACTTATCGTTTCAAAGATAATAAGGACCATTGGAAGTCTGTCAGGGTCTGGTTTGTGCCGGAAATGAATAGGGGAGAAGTTGACTTACCGGAAGTAACTTTTGAGTCGGAGGATCCACCGTTTTGATACATTATCCAGGTTGTTGGTAAAGCTTGGATGACAATAGGAGCATCAGCATTCTTATGGTGGCAGAGAAAAAGAATGATCGTTGGGTAGATTGCCCATGGTGTGGAAGCGTCACTAGAACCTTTTGGGAAGGTGATGAGGAACTATGTTTGGCCTGTAAGAGAGTAGTAAATGAAAAGCGAAACAATATTAGGCCCCCCAGGAACGGGGAAGACGCAGACGAACTCAAATCGGATACGTGATTGTATCCAAGAAGGCATCGACCCAGATCGCATAGCCTGCGTTTCTTTCACCCGTAAAGCTGCGAGGGAAAGCCGAGAACGAGTTGGAAGAGATTGGGGCATAGACGAAAAAGATTTGCCCTTCTTCCAGACATTACATTCCATGGCTTACAGGGCTGGGGGTTACAGTCCTGATGATATTATGGGGTCCAAAGATATGAAAGCTGTAGGGGATGCAACAGGCATTGTTTTTGGTTCCAAGAACTCAAACATAGAAACAGACTTTGATACTCTGGGAGTTTCCAAGGGCGATAGCTACATGAACCTTTACCATTTGTCTCGTAGTAAGGGTATTCCCATGGAGGAGATGTATCGTCTTCAAGGGGACTACAAGATAGATTTTTCAGAACTCAACCATCTTGTGAAGGCTTACGAGAACTACAAGCAGGTCTACAAGAAGATAGATTTTACAGACATGATTGAAGAGTTTATTTCCTCAGATGTCTGCCCTGACATTGAAGCATTGTTTGTGGACGAGGCACAGGATTTGTCCACTCTTCAATGGTCGATGGTCGATGTTCTTAGAAGGAATCCTCGAATACAGGTTTTCACGGGTGATGATGATCAAGCCATTATGAATTTTCAAGGCGCTGACGTTGAGGCTTTCTTGAACGCAACAGAAAAGAAAACGGTACTAAATCAGTCTTACAGGGTTCCGGGGTCAGTGTGGGAACACGCTCAGTCTATTGTTAATCGAATTGACAACAGGGCTCCAAAGGATTGGCATCCAAAAGATCAGGAAGGTGATGTTCGCTACCACCAGAGTTTATGGGATATCCCCTTACAGGAAGGGGAATGGTGTCTTATGGCCAGAACCAACAGGATTGCATCGTACTATGCGTCTGAGTTGAGAGACGAGGGGTGGGTTTACAGCCGGAACGGTCACCCCAGCATTCCATCCAAGACTTATGAGGCCATAATGGATTGGGAGTCATGGTGCAAGGGAGATCCCATCGCACCTACCAGAATAAGAAACATATATACCTTCATGAAGGTGGGAGAGGGATATGAGAGAGGCTACGGCCCAAGGTCGAATAATTTACTCGGTCTGGACGAGGTAGAATCCTACACTATGGATTATGCCAAGGAGAACTTGGGGCTATGCGTTAATGAGTCAATGAGATGGCACACGGCCTTGGAAAAGATTGACCTAGATACAAAAAACTATATCCTTAATGCCCTCAAAAGAGGGGACAACGTAAGAAACCCCAGGATAAAAATTAGTACTATTCACTCCATGAAGGGGGGAGAAGCCGACAATGTAATAGTTGTTCCAGACCTGTCGTATGCGGCTCATAGAGAGTACGGGGAGAATCCTTCCACAGAACACAGGGTCTTTTATGTTGCTGTCACTAGGGCTAAAAAGTCCCTACACGTTATTTATCCTCAGACAGATAGGTATTATGATATATGAAACCGGATGAAATCTTGACAGAAGCCGCTTCCTTGGTTTCCGGGGAAAGAGCCAAACAGCATGGCGACTATGTAGATCTCCATAAAAGAGTCGCAGAGTTATGGAGTGCATATTTGGGGGTGAAAGTAAAGCCTTCTGATGTAGCTTTTTGTATGGTGCTATTGAAAATTAGCAGGGGGGAGAGAGGTGTCCCTAACAATGATGATGGCGTGGACGCTTCAGCGTATACGGCACTATGGGCTTCTTTGAATCAACAAGATGCGTGAGGATCTCTTTGACGAGAAGGTCTGGTATCCACCAGATCATTTGCCGGATTTATCCGGTGAAAAGATTATATCGGTGGATGTAGAGACTAGGGATCCTGGGCTAAGAGACTTGGGGCCGGGTTGGGCTAGGAAGGATGGAAACCTCATTGGGGTAGCGGTTGCTGCTTCTGGTTGGAGTGCCTATCTTCCTATCGCTCACCAAGGAGGCGGTAATATGGCGAAAAGTGTTGTCCTGACTTGGCTCCAAGACCAACTTGACTACGGTATGTCCGTAGTGTTTCATAACGCTCAGTATGATTTAGGTTGGTTGTTATCGGAAGGAATCGAGGTAAAAGGTGATATTCTTGACACTATGGTCGCCGCTCCTTTACTGGACGAAAACCGATTCAGTTACTCGCTCAACGCCTTGGGTTCGACGTATCTGGGGGAAAAGAAAAAAGAGGAAGACTTAAAACGGGCCGCAGATCAGCATGGAGTAAACGCCAAGGATGAAATGTGGAAGTTACCTGCGGAAAGGGTAGCTTTTTATGCGGAAGGGGATGCAACCCTAACCCTGAGTCTTTGGAAGGTTCTTCATGAGAAACTTATAAAAGACGGTTGCGAAAAGATACTGGAGATGGAGCTTGCGTTGCTTCCTCTTGTATTTGAAATGAGAAAAAGGGGTGTCAGGGTAGATTTGGATAAGGCTGAGAAGACTAAGTCTTATCTCCTATCGAGGGAAAAAGAAGTATTAAAGGATCTTCATGACGAAACAGGAGTCCATATAGAACCCTGGAATGCGAAGAGTCTGGCAAAGGCCTTTGATAGTCTGGGCCTTTCGTATCAAAGAACGGAAAAGTCGGATGCTCCCAGCTTCACAAAACATTTCCTGAAGACTCATGAACATCCGGTGGCTAAAAAGATTCTGGAGGTCAGGGAATACAACAAGGCCAATACTACCTTTGTGGATACGATTCTCAATCATCAGTATAATGGTCGGATTCATTGTCAGTTTAACCAGTTGCGCTCAGATGAGGGTGGAACTGTGTCAGGACGATTTTCATCAAGCCATCCTAATTTACAGCAAGTTCCCTCTAGGCATCCAGAAATCAAAGAACTCATTCGAGGTCTCTTTTTGCCAGAAGAGGGGTGCAGATGGGGAAGTTTCGACTACAGTTCCCAAGAACCTAGATGGTTGATGCATTATGCTGCAATTGCCCCTGAGACCAGAGACAGCAAAAAAGTAACGGAGATCGTAGGGCAATACCAAGAGTCCGATGTTGATTTCCATCAGATCATGGCCGATATAGCAGGGGTTGATAGGTATCAGGCCAAAATTATAAATCTTGGAACCATGTACGGAATGGGAATAGGTAAACTCGCGCAAACATTGGGGGATATTCCCTTTGAGGAAGCAAAGGAAATAAGGCGAGAATATGACGAAAAAGTTCCCTTTATAAGATCCCTGGCTTCCGCTGTTATGAACGCTGCTTCAAAACGATGCGAAGTAAAAACACTACTGGGTCGTAAATGTCGGTTTCCCATGAGGGAGCCAAGAGGTTTTTCTCCAAAAGCCAAAACCATTATTCATGCAGAAAAGCTGGAGGAGAAGTGGCAAGAAATATTAAGTGTTCCTGTTGAAGAAAGGGAAAAAGATTGGTCCAGTAATAACCCGGCCAACTATCAAGTTGCCTTTGTCTACAAGGCCCTTAACCGCCTGATACAGGCTTCAGCAGCAGACCAGACCAAGAAGGCCATGCAAGACTGCATTGGCCATGGTCATTGGCCCATGCTCACTGTTCACGATGAGTTATGTTTTTCGATAGAGAATGACGAACAGGTGGTTGAGATCAGGGATTTGATGGAGAACTGTGTTCCGGATATGAAGATACCGTCTCGTATTGATGTGGGTCTAGGAGACAATTGGGGTTCAGCTAAGTGATTTAAAAATTAATTCTGTTATACAGGATCACTTTGACGGCAATCATCGTCCGACAAGCATTCACAATCGGCACATTGGTAACGACCATCAACCAAGGTCTTTGGTTTTTCGCAACCGCAGAAAGGACACGGAGCATTCCCCTGTTCTTCTATCGTCATAGCGCACTCCATGTCTTGCCATCGAACACGCGTGCGGATTGACGGTTGTCTCTGGAAATCGTGTAACTGCAATGCACCCAGCCGGAGTCCGGAACGCCTTCCTTGTAGAATTCCAGTATCAACTGGTCGAACTCACAGTTGTCCTTGACCCATAGTGCGACTTCCTTGTTCGGGATGCCCGGAATCTCAAAGTCCACTGCCTCGCCTTTGACATGCTGCGATTTGTCGGATGATCCAATCTTTCGATTCAGTTCCAAGCTACGAAAGCCGCTGTTCGGGATAAACGGAATGCCGTAGTAGTTGCGAACAGGCTCAAGAATCTGGTCACAGACCATGATCAGGTTCTCAACTTCCGTGTCCCCCGGTTCATTGTCAATACCATGCCGTACAGCGGTATCGGACTTGGCAAGCTCACTCAGGGTAAAGTGGTCGGAAAGCTTCATTAGGGTCGTCCTGTCATGAGCTTGTTGATTTCTTGCTGTCGTAGAGGATTCATTTCTTGTGCAGCTTGGGTTAGTTGATTGGGATCCTTAATAAAAGTAGAAACAGTGTCTGTGACTTCTTCCACAGCAGGACTTATAGCCCTCCTTACTGAATCAACTGTTTGCTTCATTTCTTCTCTTGTATCTGATCCAACTTGTTGTTCTTGTAGAGAAGCCGCTACCATTCGAGCTTCTTGTGCGACTCGTTCTCTGAGTTCCAAACCAAGTGGGCTAACACCATCTAAATCAGCCCCAACTCTTCGACCTTGCTGAAGCAACCTACGGCCACCTGTAGCTCCAAAAAGACCAGCAGAGTATCTAGGCTGTAGTAAGCTGTTCAGAAACCATTTCTGGCGCATAATGCGACCCATGGCAAAAATTCCCACAGCTTCTCCAATAAAAGAAAGTGGGTTTGTGATCAGACGCATCCCAGCACCCGCAGCAAAAGCAGCCGAAGCCAGACCTTGTTTACCCTTTAAAGCTTGATCAGAAATTCTTTCGCCTATTTTTGAAGCTTTGATTAAATCATTAACAACAAGTTGTCCTGCTGCACGATCTCCATCTCCAAGAACTTTAGCCAAAGCACCATTTCTATTTAAGTTTGAAATTTGTCTTCTCATGGGTGCGCCCCAAGCTCCAGACGCTACCACATCAGGAAGAACACCTTGTGGGAAAGCCGCTTCCATAACTCGACCCATAACCATGTCTTTTACTCCACCGGGTCCACTTAGTTGCGCTCCAAAATCACGAACTAATCTGTCGTAATTTCCAGGGTTTTTTAAGATGCTCGTAACTAAAGAATCAGCATCGTCTATTTTACCTTTAGCAATAGCTTGGAACAAAGCATCATCACTTTGTCGTTGAGCCTCTTTAATAATGGACTGCACGTTAGCAATTTCATCTGTTATAGAACGGCCACCCGTAAGACCCATAGCACGAGCCCGTATCGCCCCCGCTGTTGCCCCCAAAGCTTCTGCCGTTGCGTTTGCAAATTGTTTATTGGACATGCCTACCTTATGGTAGTCCTTCATCAATTCCCTTAAAGCGGTAGCGTTTTTCTTTCCAAACAACACATCTGCCGTTTTTCCTAATTGATCAAAACGCGAAGCAAAGACAGTGGGGGAAAACTCTCCCGCAACTTTAGAGGTAGTATAACTTTGTTGTAGCCACTCTCTTGCTAAAGAGTCCCTCATAGCGTTTCGATATTGAGTAGGATTTGCTCTGGCTGCGGCTAAATTTCCTAAATTGCGTATAGTGTCCGAAAACTCAGAAGCCATCATTCTTCCGTAAGGATCCTTTACGCCAAGTTTTTCAGCAAAAACAGGTAGTCTTTTTACAATATCATCCGACACGCCAGCATCATCTAGTATTTTATTTGCTTGCTTAAACTGACCCGCGTTGGCTGCTTTAGCCGCGTCATCAAACACACTTTTAGGAACAGTTTGTATACCTTCAGCCGCTCGTCCACTTGGTGTTACACTTTTCAAATAACGTAACAGAGCGTCAGGTTGACCATCTCTGACGATTGCTTGCAAAACTTCTTTGTCTGAAATGGTAACCCCAGATCTTATGTTTCTTTCAAGTAATTCTTCCGAAAAACTTCTGAATCGTTTGATACCACTAGCATGAAAGTTTTGTGCTTTCTTCCATGCCATTACACCATCTTCAAATAATTTGGTGGTGGCTTCATCCCACTGTGCGCCACCAAATCTTGCGGCTGTTTTTCTACCGGCATCTGTTCTTAAATAAACCAATCCGTCTAATCGATGGTTAATGGCATCATCAATACTATTAACAATTTTACCAACCGCAGCGTCATTCATTCCGGGCATGAGAGAGGGATCTTTTCCAGCGGAACGTAAAGCAGAACGAAGACTTGTTAATTCCGTCAAAGTAAATTCATCTTTTCCCTTAATATATTTAAAGAGACCTTGATCAAAAGCATCTCCCATAACGGCCACTCGTGCCTTGTCTGCTTCCAATCCTCTGACCGCGTCTTGTAACGATTTAGCACTAAAAGTAGCCGCATTCTTGCCTTCGTTATCAACAACACCTTTTAACAAGTCTTCAGCTTTTTTGTACAAAATAGAACTGTCTTGTTCAAAAAGACGAGCCGCGTTATTAGCGGCATCTTTCCATCCTGTTAAAAGAGCCTTGTTGGGATTGTATAAATCCAAAAGAACTTTAAACTCATTGTCTATTACCTTCTGAAGATGTTGATTAGCTATTCGAGTAGCCTCATCAACATTTGCGTTTTTCATAGCGTCAGCCACTTGGCGACTAATTGCTTGGGATTGTCTAGACAACAGTTCTTTGGCAGTTGCGTCATCAATTTCGCCAGCCCCTAAACGAGATAAAGTCGCTTTAACAAAATCTAGGTTTTTAGCCGCAGCCCCCGCATTAGGAAAGATGCCCTCGTAAATTGATTGCATACGCCCAAGAATTGCTTTTTGACTTACCTCTGACACAGTTGGTCGTGCGCCTTCATCCACCGCTCTTCGTAACTGTGTCTTGGCTTCTTCACGAGCAATCCTTGTAGCTGCTGTACGACCCATACCACCTGCTACAAGTTCTCCAATTCGTGCGGGATCTGGCCGTGGTCCGGGTCCTTTAAGGAGGCGACGACCCACCGCAAATAGACCTCTACCAAGACCTTCTCCTAGTCCATAAAAGGCTCCTGTCATGGCAATGTTGCCATAAACCTCGTCGTCTGCCTGAGTGTTCATCTTCTCAATGCGGTCTTCAATAATCAGTTCATCAAAAGCCTTACCGGAAGCTCCGGCTGCGGCCATAATCGCCATGCCAGGGATCAATCCCACACCAGAGAACACCAACCCTGCACCAAGGGCAGTGGTTAACGGTGCAGCTTCCGCGCCGCCAAAACCAGCAACATCGTACCAAGAGAAACCAGGCTTGTTGACATATATCTCTCCGGTATCTGGAAGATCATATTCTTTCTTGAGTTCTGGCGTAATGTTATCAAGAAGCAGAACAAATTTGTCAGTGCCTTCGACCTGACGAAATGTGCCCGGACCAAAGGTAGATTCAAGACGCTTGGCCTTTTCGTCTATGTTATCGGCTCTTCCGTACATAAACTGAAAAGCCGTATCGTCAACCTCGCCCTCGTTTGAAGGCTGATATTCAGGAGCTTCTCCGGCTTCTCTACTGGATTTTTCAGCAAAATATTTCTCTATTTCTTCGCTGGTGGCGGTTGAATAATCTATGCCTCGACGCGCTACCCCTGGCTTCATAAATAGCTCTGGGTTAGAAGACCGCAACTCCGTTAAGGAGTCAGCGATTTCTTGCTGAGACAAATCCCCAAAATCAAAAACCGCGCCTGAAGGTAGTGTTATATCTGTCATTTTGATTCTACAACGTATTTGCCGCCTTTAAAGGTAAAGCCTGGTATGGTTCCAAAAACATTAGAGCCTACATCCCTTGCCACAGCTTGACGCCTACCTTGAGCAGACCGTAAAGCTTCCCGTGCTAAAGGATCTAAAACTCGTTCAGCATAGGACCCACCTTTTCCTATGGCCGACAAAGGTGTTCCGGGTAAAACTCTAGTGGACATCTGGCCATACAAAGTCTGCATTTCTGTTTCGCCCGTGCGAATATCTTTGTCAGCCATATCCAGTATTCGTTTGAGACGACCTCTTAAAAGAGTTGGGTTAGAAGTAATACCTACGGAAGCTTCTTTAACCAAACCTGATATCTCTTGAGCTAATAGCCGATCTACGTTTGAAACGTTTTTAGAACCTTCACCCAACAAACGTTTAAGAAGTCTGTTGGCTACTTCTTGCATCTTTTGATTATATTCAGTTCTACCCCCAAGCGCCTTTACTACTCTTGCTTCTTTTTCCGCAGCAGTTCCTGGTCCTGTTAAAAAATCTGGTCTCCACCCAGTAGCATTTAATCCTTTAAAAATTAATTCTTTACCAAAATTGTTAAGACCCACCGCCTGATCTGATATGTCAAAAGAGCTTTCTATTAACGCTTTAACTTCATAACCCAAAACGACTTTGTCTGAAGCGGCTAAAAATTCTTTCTTGAAAGCTCTTGAATCTTTGTCTTTGACTATAAGTTCATCACGTATAGCTTTTTGATTAGCTTGCGCCGTTTTAGCTCTAGTGGCCGCAGCGGTAATTCTAAAACCCACTGTTTTTGGGTCTAGTAAATTACTTGGAACGCCATCTTTTAATATGACTGATTTAGGAACAAAAACTACTTCATTTTCGTCAAAGTTTACAACCTTACCGTTAGGTAACGTAAAGCTACCTTTCCCTGTTCCAATTAATGTTTCTGTCGTGGTTTCCAGAACTCTTTTGTTTTCTTCATTTTTATTAAATCGTTCTATTCCGTATTTAACAGCAGACAATTCAACCTGACGATCCCAAGCACGTTTTGCTTTTTTATCTTTGGCGAACTCCGCGCCAAGACCTTTTAAACCCTTTGCAACATTAGTAATTGCATTAGGGCTTTCTCCGGCTGCAACTCGTAACCCAGCTTCCATCAAAGCAAAGCCCTTCTCCTCTTCAGACATGCCTTCGTATTCAGGAATTTCATCTAAAAACTCTTTCTTGTAATCCTTAATTGTCCTAACAGCCTCTTTTTCCGGCATATTTTTCTTATCGAAAACTTTGGCCACCTGTGCGGCAGCCGTTTTCTCTTTCTCTTCGGGGTCGCCAGGAACCAAGCCCTGATATTTACGTTCTTCGTCAAGGTCATAGAATTCTTTAACGGTTAAACCACGGGGTCCCCCGACTAAGAAGTCTGAGTCGTCAGGTTTTCTCTGCGTTTTCGCTTTCGTTGAGGAAACGGTAGGCTTTTCGTCGGGGGACCCCCTAACAGACATTAATCTTCCGGAAACTGGAGGCTTTTCATCGACATCTATAACCAATTCTCCCTTTTCATTGGTTATTGCCAAAGAGTCATCAATTGTTTTTCTTGGGTCTTCTACAGTGAATTCTGCGCCAGAGTCTACAGGCGGTCCTACGTCTGCCGACTGAAAGACCGCGTCTTTAAAATCTTGCGAAAAGTTTGGATTTGCCGACAGTTGTTGAGCAAACTTCATTTGGGCATCTGGACCATCGGCCATGGCAATCCGGTACTCGTTGATTTTCGCAGGCAATTGGTCTTCCTCAAAGGCATCCACCAAAGAACGGTTTGCATCCTCCTTCGCAAATTGCTCAGTCGGGGACAAGATCTCCCTTGAAGTTTGCTCATTATCTACATTTATCATCTGGGCATCGTCACGAGCCATTGCATAACCCTCTGAAGGAGGGCCTTCATACTTACTCAAAACGCCTTTAGCAATTCTTGCGCTCAACTCATCGCCGCTGATGTTTGGATTTTCTGTTGTTGCCGCTTCCGCGATGCCTTTAATGGTTAAACCCATTTCCTCGTCAGAAACTCCTTCAACTTTAGGCATTCTCCGCAAAGAATCGTTAACTGCCGAAACTTGAGCTATGATGGTTTCAGTTCCCACATCCTTTGGAGCCCTAGTTAAAAGACCCTCCCCAATATCATACATCGCTCGACCAAGTGAAGCATTAATTTTAAGTAAGCCTCGTCCAGCTTGGTCAATGAAATCCATAATAAACTGTCCACCACGTTCAATTGGAGAGGCCTCTCCTCGAGGGTCTGATCCAACAAAACCTGAACGCATCATCGGATTTAGTACTCCGGTGCCTGCGCTGTACGGGAACATCTCATTCACGAGTTCAGAAGGCTTCATGTCTCGTCGCCGCAACATATCCGCAGGAGATTCGCCTATCCCTATCGTTGCTCTAGGACCTTTCAACGGAGCAAAAGCTCCACCTCCCTGTTGAAACTTGGCTATTCCTCCCTTGTTCATGAGTACCGAATTGTTAATGGGGGCAAGAGCCTCCTGTACTGCAACCTCTATCA
>TARA_R100001594_G_scaffold41925_4_pt1 | contig 11653 bp, 4 predicted proteins | sample TARA_R100001594 | Tara Oceans TARA_R100001594 (sample SAMEA2622752) | marine metagenome | biome: marine biome (ENVO:00000447); feature: marine epipelagic mixed layer (ENVO:xxxxxxxxx); material: "saline water (ENVO:00002010), including plankton (ENVO:xxxxxxxx)" | depth 150 m | reverse complement strand
GGACGTAACTATGCTGTTGGTGATGTATTAACTGTTCCTGCTAATACAGCATCATTTATTGGCATTCCTACAACTGGTACATCTGCAAACTTTAAGGATTTCCAGATTATTCTTGAATCTGTTCATGATGATAGTTTCTCTGGTTGGACATTTGGACAATTAGAAGTACTTGATAACTTTAGTGAATTCTTTAATGGAGTTACTAAATCCTTTACAATTAAGAAGGCAGGAATTCCTGTTTCACTTAGATCTGCTAAGGGTTCACCTATTAGAATTCAAGATAATCTAATTATCTTTATTAATGATATTTTACAAGATCCCGGTGTTTCTTATGAGTTTAAGGGTGGTAGTGTTATTGACTTCCTTGAAGCACCTAAAGCAGGTGATACATTAAAAGTATATTACTTTAAAGGATCTGCTTCTGACTCTGTATTTGTTGATATTATTGAAACAATTAAGAAAGGAGATAAGATACGTCTTCGTGATGATGCTACTAAAGCTTCAACTTTCCCATATGATCAAACTAAACGTATTGTTAGTGGAATTCAAACTTCTGATAAATTTAGTACAGTTCAGTATTTTGGTCCTGGAATAACAACTAATACAGCACTTAAACGTGCTATGACATGGATTAAGCAGAAAGATGATATTGTGGTGGATGGTGTATATGTTTCTAAAGCAAGAATCATTAACCAATCAGCAATTACTCCTTCGACTAGAATTATTAGTAATGTTGGAATTGGTTCTACTACCATCTATGTTCAAAGTTTACGTCCATTATTTGATGATAATGAAGAAGGATATACAGGTGCTAACTTAAATCTGAATATTATTGATGAAAATGCACCTAAGATTGCTGCTGCTGCAACTGCTATTGTTTCCGATACTGGAACTATTAGTTTAGATCTAACTAATTCAGGTATGGGATATACCGAAGCACCTACTGTTTCTATCAGTACATACTTTGGTGTAAGCACATTAGCAACTGCAACTGCAACTGTAAGTGCTGCAGGAACAGTTAATACTCTAACTGTAGATGAAGTTGGTGCAGGATATACTAATACTTCTACTCCATTAGTATTAATTGGACAACCAACTGGTATTGCTGATACTCTTGGTACTCCAGTAATGACTGGTGATTTTGGATTTATTTCTGGTATTGCTGTTACTTCAGTTGGAGTAGCATCTACTGGACTTATACTTGACTTATATGTAAATAACTTGTTTAGAGATGCTACTAGAGTTGGTACAGCAGTTACTATATCTTCAATATCTACAGGTGATATCTTCTATGTTCATAATTCCAACACAGGAATTGGGTTAACATCTTATGGAACAGGAACTGGTATTGGTACTGTTGGTATTGGTTCTACGTTTATAGATAACATATATGAGGCTATGGCTGTTTCATATAGTGAAAATTATGTAATTGGAGTTGGTACAACTGGGGTTCAAAGAGTCACAGTTAGTGTATCTTCTACAGAGAGTGTACTCACAGGAATTAACAGTTTCTTTGGTGAATATACCTTTGGTAAATTGAGTGGAGTTACTAGAGATAGTGATCCCCATTCATTCAGTATTGTGAGTGATAATGGAATTACAGGACTTTCAACTGCTCCTGTGATTAGACGAATTAAAAACGTCAAGCGTTCTTACTAAATAGAAAAAAAAGTCTAAGTAAATGTCTGCTATTATAACAGATCAATTGAGGGTCTTGAATGCTGCTAACTTTGCGGCTGGCATCAAGACGACTACTAATAGTTATTATAGTTTTATAAATCTTCCTAATGCTACTGATGTTCAGTCAGATTGGGATACAAATGTTCCTGACCCTAAAGATTCCTTTAGGCAAGAAGATAGGTATTGGGATACTATGATAGCATTGAAGAAAATCGGTGCTGGTGATGTTAAACGAGTTATAAGAAAAATTAGTTGGACCTCTGGTACAACTTATGATTATTATAGGGATGATTATACTAGAGATAATACAGCAGGTCAAACTGGGGCATCAAACTTATATGGTGCAAATTATTATGTAATGAATAGTGATTATAGAGTTTATATTTGTATTGCTAACGGTTATGATCCAGATAACTTATTAGGTAAACCGTCTCTTGATGAACCTCTTCACACAGATTTGGAACCAAAGGCTGCTGGTACTAGTGGTGATGGTTATCTTTGGAAGTATCTCTATACTATTAACCCTGGAGATCTTATCAAGTTTGAGTCAACTAATTTCATCCCAGTACCTGATGACTGGATGACAACAACTAATGCCAATATTACTGCTGTAAGGGGTAATGCTGCTCTTTCTGGCAACCAGTTGAAAGATGTTGTTATTACTAATAGAGGGGCTGGTTATGGTAATGCTGCTACTTACACTAATGTTCCCATTAACGGAAATGGTAATAATGCTAAGTGTTCTGTAACAATTAATGCTTCTGGACAAGTATCTGCTATTAGTATCACTCAAGGTGGTGATGGATATACTTATGGTACTGTTGATTTAGAAACAGGTGGTGTTACTAATACTGCTGGTAGTACTGATGCAACTTTCTATGTTATTATTCCTCCACAAGGAGGACATGGTGCTGATATATACCGTGAATTAGGAGCAACTAGGGTTTTAGTTTATTCTCGTATTGAGAATGATGATTCTAATCCAGACTTTGTTACTGGACAACAGTTTGCAAGAGTAGGTCTTGTTGAGAATCCAGAAGAATATGGTTCAACAACAGTTGTTAGTTCAACTCAAGCAAGTTCTGTATATGCCTTAAGGTTGAGTGGTGCAGGTGTAACTGCTGCTACATTTACTGCTGATGCTAGAGTTCGTCAAACAGTTGGTGTAGGTTCTACTGCGGTAGGACAAGTGGTTTCTTGGAATGCAACTACTAGAGTTCTTAAGTATTGGCAGTCTAGTGCTCTTGCTGGATTTACTACTGCTGGTATTGCGAAAACAAATCCAGAATATGGATTTGAATTACATGACTTTACTGCAGATCCTCCTACTGGAGGCAGTCTAACAGTTAGTGGTGGTTCTGTTGATTTGGGTATTGATACCTCATTTACGGGTATAACCACTGTAATAAATAATAAGACGTATAACCTTGGCCAAACATTTACATTAGGTGTTGCGCCACCAGAAGTTAAAAAATACTCTGGAGAGATTATTTACGTTGATAATAGGGCATCTATCACGAGATCCACTAATCAAAAAGAAGACATCAAAATCATTGTAGAGTTCTAAAAAATGCCACAGGAAACGAACCTAAACGTTAGTCCATATTTTGACGATTTTGATGCGGCTAATGATTTCCATAAAGTCCTATTCAAACCTGGATTTCCAGTTCAGGCAAGAGAATTAACGACTCTGCAGTCTATTCTGCAAAATCAAGTTGAAAAATTTGGAGATCATATCTTCAGAGAAGGATCAAAGGTAATACCTGGTCAATTATCATATCAATCTGAATATTATGCTGTTCAAGTTGAAGCAGGATATTTTGGTATTCCTGTCTCTTTTTATGCAGATAAGTTAATAGGACAAAGGATTAAAGGAGATGTTTCTGGTGTTACAGCCAAAATTGTTGATTATATAACTGAAGATGTTTCTGATAATGGTAATTTAACATTTTATTTACAGTATGAGAAGTCTTCTACGAGTTTTAGTGGACAAACTTTTCAAGATGGTGAAACTCTTTTAACTCTATCATCTATTACATATGCAAATACTGTAATTGCTGGTGGAGAAGGATTTGCAAATACTATTCCAGCTGGTGCTACTGCGACTGGTTGTGCAGTTCAAATTACAGAAGGTGTTTATTTCCTTAGAGGAAATTTTGTAAGAGTTCCTAAACAGACTCTTATTTTAGATCAATATAATAATACACCATCATATCGTGTTGGATTAGCAGTAAAAGAAGAAATAATAACAGCGGGCGCAGATGAATCTTTATATGACAATGCAAAGGGATTTAATAATTTTGCTGCTCCTGGTGCAGATAGACTTAAAATATCTGCTGTTTTAACAAAGAAACAAGTTGATGAACTTAATGATGACAATTTTGTTGAGATCATGCGTCTGGTTGACGGTCAAAAGGAGTTTTTCCAAGATGATTCTCAACATTCTATTATCAGAGATGCATTAGCTAAGAGAACTTTTGATGAATCTGGTAACTATTATGTAAAACCATTTACTGTTAAAGCAAAAGAATCTTTAAACAATAGACAAGGAAATAAGGGAGTTTATTTACCAGGACAAACTACTCAAGATGGTAACTCTCCATCTTCAGATTTGATGATATATCAGATCTCTCCAGGTAAAGCATATGTTCGTGGATATGATATTCAAACAATTAGTAATACTAACCTTGATGTTCCTAAAGCTAGAACTACTAAGGAAGTAAAGGATATTGGTTTAGATTTCAATACTGGTACTCAATTTATTGTTAATAGAGCATTTGGTGCTCCTAATGTTGGATTAGGAACAACATCATATGTTTCTTTGAGAAGTCAAAGAATTGGTGTGACTAGTGAAACTGCTGCTGGTTCAGAAATTGGTAAAGCAAAGGTATATAATTTTAGTGCAGAATCAGTAAATCTTAAAGCATCTGATCAAGATCAAAATGAGTGGGATTTACGTTTATTTGATATTCAAACATATACAACTTTAGGAATTAGTACTGATATCAATATTTCCCTACCAGCACGTATTACAGGCGATTCTAGCGGTGCTGAGGGGTTCCTGGTAAGTGCTGTAACGGGTGGTACAGAACTTACTCTTTATGGCAATAATGGTAATTTTGCCAAAGATGAGTCCTTTAAGGTTAATGGTAATGATGTAGGTCCTATTATTAAGACTATTAAAGACTATGGATTAAATGATGTATTTTCAGTTTATTCAAATCCTGGAGTAGGACAAACATTTAATGCAGACTTTAAATTAACACATTCATCAACACCAAGAAATAAATCATTTATTGGTAATACTCCAATATTTACAATTACACCTGGAAATCAAGGGATTTCTACTGTAACAAGTCCTGGTAATAATTTTGCTGGTATTGTTACAACTGGTGATTATGTTTCTTATGGTGGTACTACTACCGATTCTTCTCTTAATAGAATTACTGCTGTTTCTGCTGATGGTTCAAATATAACTGTTGCGGCTGCTACATCAGTTTCTGGTATATTCAATGGACAACTTCCAGGTGTTAATGATGTTGTAACTAATTCTTTACAAATTCGTTATCTTGATTCTTCATTAAAAGATGATAATAGTTTCTATACAAAATTACCAAAATCAAATGTAAGTGATATTAATATACTTAATTCTGATATTATAGTTAAGAAGCAGTTTAGAAATGTAACTGTATCAGGTGGTGAAATTTCTGATTCTCAGTTCAGTATAGGTGCAGACTTTACGTTTATGCCATTTACTCCACAGAGATATGTTGTCTCTTATGGAGATGGTTCTCATGAACCTCTTACTGCTGATCAAGTGCAGATTAATAATTCTAGTAAAACTTTGAATTTTGTTAATCTTTCAGTAGGTGCAGACACTCAAACTAGAGTTAGTGTAACTCTTAAAAAAATAAATCCATCATCAAAAGAAAAGAGATGGACTACAGGAACAACAGTTATTACTAGATCTAATTTAGTAGGTTCTGGTACAACAAATCAAAGTCTTCAAAATGGATTAACATATAGTAATCTATATGGAACTAGAGTTGAAGATAAGGAAATATGTTTAAATGTACCTGATGTTGAAAGAGTTTTAGGAATATATGAATCAAATGACATGACAGATCCTGATCTGCCATCAATTACATTATCTTCATTATCAGGCCCTAATGGTACAACAGCAGATTTAACTGTAGGTGAAGAAATTATATCCAGTGATGGTGGTGTTGCTATAGTTGCTGAGATAATAAATTCAACTAAAATTGGTATTTCATACCTCAATGATACTAAATTTAATATTGGAGATGTAGCAACTTTCCAATCTTCTAGTATACAAGGAACTGTAACTGCATTTACTATAGGTGATAGATTAGTTTCATCTAATTATGAAGTCGATAATGGACAACGTACTTCTTTCTATGATTATTCTAGAATTGTTAGGATAGGACCAGCACCTACACGGCGATTAAAAATTGTATATCGTTATTATGTTGTTCCTTCAAGTGATGAAGGAGATATATTCAGTATTAATAGTTATGATGCAGATCGTTATGATAATGATATTACATATATGGGTATTGATGATACCCAGAGATTAACTGATTTTATTGATATACGTCCTAGAGTCTCAACTTATGATCCATCTACTGCTACAAAATCTCCATTTGAGTTTGATTCAAGAGATTTTACAGGAAATGGACAAACAGCTCCAAACATTCTTTCTGATGATGAGACTTTAAATATAACATTTAATTATTATATTGGAAGAATTGATAGGTTATTCTTAACTACTGGTGGTTCTTTCCAGTTACAAACTGGTACTCCATCTGAATCTCCAACTCCACCAGATAGTCTAAGTGGATCTTTAGATGTTGGAACATTATATGTTCCTGCATATACTTTTGAAGCTCAACAAGTTAAAGCATATCTTAAGACATATAAGCGATATCAGATGAAAGATATCAGCAGAATTGATAATAGAGTTAAAAGTTTAGAGTATCATACTGCTCTTAGTTTACTTGAAACTGATACCAAAAATATGTCCATCAAAGATGCTGATGGATTGGATAGATTTAAGTGTGGATTCTTAGTAGACAATTTTAAGGATTCATCTGTTCAAAGTAAAAGGGATCCAGATTTTAATGCTTCTATTGATGTGAATAATGGTGTATGCCGTCCTTCACATTATACAACTGCAGTTGATTTGTTATTAGGAACAAATGCAATTATTGGTGTTGGACAAACTGCAGATCCGTCACAAGATTTTGCTTTTGCAAATGATCTTATTGGAAGTGGATGTCGTAGAACAGGTGATTTAATAACCCTTGATTATACTGAACTTGCTGCTATTCAAAACTTATATGCATCTAGAACAGAAAATGTTCAGCCTTTTGCTGTAGTTTTCTGGAATGGAGATATGGAGTTAAATCCATCCTCTGATGTTTGGGTTGACACTAGAAGAATTGATGCACGTAATGTTAATATTGAAGGTAACTTTGAAGATGTGATAGAAGAAAATAATGCAGATCCAAATACTGGATTGATTTCAACCGTTTGGAATTCATGGCAAACTGATTGGGTTGGTGTTGATGTACAAGGAGAAGTTACTACTGAAGTAGAAACTCGATGGATTAATAATCCTCCAAGAAGATTAGTCCAACTTAGGGTTCCTGGAAATCGTACTGTAAGGAGAAACAGAACTGTACGGTCTAGAGTACAAGATATTTTAGTACGAGTAGAAAATACTACAACTACTACAACCACTGAACAGTCTAGAACTGGACTTGCAACAAGAGTTGTTGAAAGAATAGATTCCGAAACTTTAGGAGATAGAGTAGTTAATCGTCAAAATATTCCTATTATGCGTTCTAGGAATATTGAATTTATTGTTACTAAGACAAAACCAAGAACTCAGTTATTCTCATTCTTTGATGGCGAAGATGTAGCTAAGTTCTGTTTCCCTAAACTTTTGGAAGTAACCATGACAAATGGTACATTCCAAGTTGGTGAAACTATTATTGGTACTCCATCAATACTAGATGAAGGAGCAAGAACTGCAACTACACCTTATATTCAGTTTAGAGCAGCAACACCAAATCATAAGTATGGTCCTTATAATGCTCCAACTGATACTTATTCAGTAAATCCATATCTTGATAATCAAGGAATACCTGAGGTCTATACATCAACAGCAACTATATTGAATGTTGATACATTTAGTTTACAACTTCAGCCTCAAGGACAATATTATGGTTTCCTTAATGGAAATATGACACTTAGGGGACAAACAACTGGTGCTGAGGCAACTATTACATCTACTCGTCTTATAACTGATAATGTTGGTACTTTAATAGGTTCATTCTTTATTCCAGATTCTACTATTGATGAGAACCCTGAATTTGCTACTGGTACCAAAACACTTCGTTTATCCTCTTCTGCAGTTAACTCTTTAGTACCAGGAACTGTTACTTCATCAGTTGAAAAAAATTATGAATCTTCTGGTGTTATTGAAACTCTTCAAGAGACTATTATTAACACAAGAAATGCTGAAGTTGTTACTGAAAATCTAACTGATAATAGAACTCTTACTGATGTTCAAAGAAGAGTTAATCAAAGAACAGATGTATCGGTTATTGCTGAGAGAACAGAGGCGTTTACACAAACAGTTATAACTCGATGGTATGATCCTCTTGCACAATCATTTGATGTAGGAGATCCAAATGGTGTATTCATTACTTCTGTTGATCTGTATTTCTCAACAAAAGATGATGAACTACCATGTAGTGTAGAACTCAGAACATGTGAGATGGGTACACCAACAACTACCATCATACCATTAAGTAAAAAAGAACTTTTACCTTCTGATATTAATACATCTGTTGATGGTTCTGTAGCTACTAAGTTTACTTTTGATTCTCCAATATACTTAGAAGGTGGTGCTGAATATGCATTAGTTGTTGTTTCACCATCTACAGAATATAATATCTGGATTTCTAGGTTGGGTGAAGAAGATATCTCAACTACTGGACTAGGTGAGTCTCAAAAGGTTATTATTACACAACAACCATATTTGGGTTCTTTGTTTAAGTCACAAAATGCTTCTACTTGGACACCTTCTCAGTTAGAAGATATGAAGTTCACTCTGTATAAAGCAGAGTTTACTGCTGGTACTACAGGAACAGTTAATTTCTTTAATCCAGAATTGAATGTTGGAAACAATGAACTTGTAGAACTTAACCCAAACCCAATTCAGGTTGTATCTAAGAAAGTTACACTTGGATTAACTTCTTCACTTGCTGATAGTATCGATACTCTTGGAATTGCTACAGGTGTTGCAATTGCTCAAACTGGTTCTGGTTTATCTGGTGGTGTTGGTAACATTATTGCTATTGGTGGTTCTGTTGTAAGTAGTGGTTCTACTGATGGACTATTAGCAGTTAATGCTGGTTCTGGATATACTGTTGCAACTACAGAAGGAATTCAACCATATACTATTACAGGTAGTGGTTCTGGAATGGAAATCACAGTTCAGGTTTCTACTGCTGGTTCTGTTTATCAGGATCCTAATAATAAGGCTGGATTAGTTGGACTTGTTAGTGTTACTGATGGTGGTAGAGGATATAAGATTGGAGATGTAGTTGGTATTCCAACTGCTTCTATGAATGGTATTGGTACAGGAGCACAACTATCTGTTGTTGCAATTGGATTTACTAATACAGTATTCTTGGATAATGTTCAAGGAGACTTTGTTGCTGCTGGTTCCAGCATGAATTATGTTACTAATACTGGTATTAGATCTGAGATTAATGGTGAAGGTTCTAATGTAACTATTCTTTCTGGACAAGTAGTAACAGATCCTTATTATGATGGTAAATCTATTAAGGTTCAGCATAGAAATCATGCTATGCATGAGTCTAATAACCTTGTGAAGATTGAAGGTATTGTAAGTGATATTGCACCAACTTCATTAACTTCTGCTTATGGTAGAGATAACACTGGAGATTTAGTTGTAAGTGCTGGTACTGCATTTACTGATTTTGAAGGTGTTGGTGTTGGTACAACTAACCCTGGATATCTTAAGATTGGAAATGAGATTATTCAGTACACATCAGTTAGTAGTAATACTCTTAGTGGTATAACCAGAGCACAAGATTCATCTCTTGCATTCACTCATCCAGTAAATCAACTGGTTTATAAGTATGAATTTAATGGAGTATCTCTAAGAAGAATCAATAAGACACATAATATGTCTGAGGTTGCTAATCAAGGAGTTCACCCAATTACGATGGATACTTATTATGTGGCTATTGATACTGATGGAACATCATCTGATGGTGTAGGAATTGGTGTTAGTAGAACTGCAAGTGCTAATGGATTCCCAAGTCTATACTTTAAGGATGTTAAGAATGGGGGAGATTCAAGAGTTAAGGCATCTCAAAATATTCAATTTGAAGCAATAACACCTAACTTCCAGAATTTAATTCCTAAAGGTACTAACATTACTTCTAGAGCTAGAACGGTTAGTGCTAGAAGTGTAAGTGGTATTGAAACATCCTTTGAAGATAAAGGATTTGAATCTATTGCTCTTAATAGAAATAATTTCTATGACAATCCACGTATGATTGCTTCTAAAGTTAATGAAGATAGTAAATTAACTTCATTACCTGGAAACAAATCATTTAATATACAATGTGATATGACTAGTAACGATTCTAATGTATCACCTGTTATTGATATAGATAGAGTTAGTGCAATTCTAACAACTAATAGAGTTGATGATACTGTTGGTGTTTTTGCAACGGATCCTTTAGTTAAGATTCCTGGCGAAGATCCTACTTCAGCAACTTATGTTACTAAGAATGTAGGACTTAAGGTTCCTGCTACAGGAATTAGAGTTATGTTCTCTGCTAATAGAGCAAGCACTTCTGATATCAGAGTTGCATATGCTCTCTTTAGAAAAGATGATAATGAAAATGAACTTCGTTACCAGTTGTTCCCAGGATATGATAATCTTGATGAAAATGGTGATATCATAGATCCTAAGAATAATTCTGGACTTCCTGATGCATTTGTTGCTCCTACATCTGATAGGAATAACTTCCGTGAGTATGAATTTACTGTTGATTCTCTTAAAGAATTTGATGGTTTCAAACTTAAAGTTATGATGACTGCAACTAATCAGGCTCATCCACCTAAATTCTCTGAATTCAGAGCAATTGCATTATCATGATACCTGTAAAAGACAACCATGCTCTTTATAGAGATGAGAACTCAAACGCAATTGTTTCAACTGATATGACTGCTTACAAAAATTATATTAATGCTCGAAAGCATAAGCAAAGTGAAAGAGCAGAATTGGATGAACTTAAAGGTGAGATCAAAGAGATTAAGGAAATGTTAAGGAGTATTGTAAATGGCAACTAGAACCTTCACATTTGATTCAACATCTGACTATCCATCAGTTTCTGATTTGGTAGTTAATGTTGGTGCGTCATTTACTTGTACATTTACAGTTAATGATACATCTGGTACTGCAATAGATTTCACTGATTATACTGCAGAATCTTCTCAGATGGCAAAGTATGTTGGTGCTGCAGCAACTGCAACATTCACAGTTGGGTTTTCCAGTGCTTATGATGGTAAAATGTTTATTGGGTTAACTACAACTCAGACATCAGAATTGAAAGAAGGAAGACATGTATATGATGTTAATGTGAAGACCGGAGATACGGTTTATAGGATAGTTGAAGGTCAAATAATGGTTAGGGGTGGTATATCATCCACTCTTTGATAAATACTTAGAAAACTGGGAATATGTCAAAGCCAGCTTCGAGAACTGAATTAATCGATTACGCTAAAAGGCAGCTTGGTGCTCCCGTTCTCGAAATAAACGTTGCTGATGAGCAAATCAGTGATTGTTTAGATGATGCATTCCAATTCTGGAATGAAAGACACTATGATGGTGCAGTTAAAT
>TARA_R100001594_G_scaffold282_3_pt1 | contig 11654 bp, 2 predicted proteins | sample TARA_R100001594 | Tara Oceans TARA_R100001594 (sample SAMEA2622752) | marine metagenome | biome: marine biome (ENVO:00000447); feature: marine epipelagic mixed layer (ENVO:xxxxxxxxx); material: "saline water (ENVO:00002010), including plankton (ENVO:xxxxxxxx)" | depth 150 m | reverse complement strand
TAGGAGCAGGAGCTTCTTTGCTCGGTAGTATGTTTGCTAAAAAACCTAAATTCGAATCAGTTAGTAATAAACAATTAGGTGCACAATATGTTGATTTTAAAAATAACTTAGATAGACAGAACAATTTATCTGAACAGTTAATAGACCCTAATTCTTCTTACAACTTAGGTAGAGCAAGACAATTAGAAAAAAGTGCTTATGAGCAACAAGCTTTTGGTAATATGCTAAATCAAAGGAACTTTGCACAAGGTGGTATGGGTGGATTTAGCGGTGTACAAGCACAACAACAGCAAGCCAATATGGACAGAACACAACAACAAAGTGTAGACAGAATAAATGATATGATTGCTAATAACTTTGGTGTTGGATTTCAAGGTATTCAAGGAGTAGGCAGAGGTTATCAAGCTATGGGTGATACTATGGCTCAGAATATGTTAAACCAAACAGCAGCAAGAAATCAAATGGCTCAAGCTCAGGCTCAATCACAAAACCAGGGTTTATTTGGTCTTGGCCAAGGTTTATTAAATTATGCATTAGGGAGTTAATTAATGGCTTTAGATTATACAATGACAAGAGATGCTGTTAATGCAGCGGTTCAAAGCGATTTATTAAATGCTAATCGTATTGGTCAAAGTGCAGCTCAACTTGGATATTTAGGTGCAGATGCCTTTAAAGAGCTAGGATTAGGCCAAGGTGGTTTATTTAATTTTTTAAAAGGAAGACAAAATCCTTTTACTCAAGAAAGTATTGATACTACTCCTAATACTCAATTTGGAGATTATGGTGATGTAAATCCAATGGATGTGCCTATGGACGAAAGAGTTTCATTTGAAGACCCTAATCGTGTGTATGACCAACCTAATATGGATATATTAAGTCAAGTTCCTACTCATGAAGCTAAACAAGGTTTAATTAATTCTCTTACAGCAGAAGAAGGTGTATCAGAAGAAATTCCTGAAGTTTTAGATGAGATAGACGCTCCAGTTCAAGAGGTGTCACCTGAACCTACAGGTGCAGCTGCTGGTGGAAGCATTGGCTCAGTAAATCCTGATGGGAGTTATGAATATATTCATCCTGATGGTAGAATAGAAGTATTTCAAGCAGGAGACCAACCTGGAGTTGACCAAGGTGTTGCTCCTCAAACGCTACCTCAAGCACCTATAGGGCCAATTAATACAGCTTTAGCTAATGAGCAAGGTATGGGAATTGTTTCAACAGCCCCACCTATTTCAGCTTCTAATTTACAAGGTGTTGATTCTCCTGGTATGCCAGGAGATGGGCAAGGATTTTTACCACCTGAATATGGGATGACTGATGAAGAATGGCAAAATCAACAAGAAGAAGATTTTTGGAACTATGGAACTCCTGATGACCCTAGATTCCAAACCATTAGGTGGCCTAATGAAGATGAATTTGTAACAGACAGTATAAAAAATGATTTGATTAACTATATGGATTGGGGATGGCATGACAGCCCACGGGGTAGTGATGAAGGTTTAACTAACGAGCAAACAGGTAGTCCTTTAATAGATTTTCTTAACAAAGGTAAAGGTTTATTTAACAAAGGTAAAGCTGCACTTGGGTTAGGTGAAGAAGACCCTTATAAAGACTTTGAATTTGATGAATCTGGTGGACTAATAAGTGATACTAGATATGGAGGAAAAACTAAAGAACAATTAGAATCAGGTATGTTTCCTAATTGGCAATCAAATATAAAAGCAGGAGCAGATGGTAGTTTTTTTAGTGATGAATTTAGTTCATTTTTACCAGAAGCTAGAGATTCTTTAAGACCTACAAATGCTAAACAAATGGATTCTTTTTTTGGACAAGGATTTAGTGATTTACAGCCTGATTTTAGACTGGCATTTAGAAAAACTGCTGGACGTAAATTACCTAATAAATATTCAACAGACCCTAAGGTTCTTGAATATCTAAAGAGTAAAGGAATAAATCCTGAGGATGTTATATGGGAGTAAATTATGCAAGTTGATTGGGAACAATTAAGACAGTATACAGAAAGAAGAAAACAGAAAAGACAAGCTGATTTTGATGCAGACTTTTGGGAGTCTAAGATTAGAAATATGGTATCTAATACTGGTACTTTTAGTGTAAAGGATAAAACTATATCCATACCACAAGATAATGTTAGCACTCCAGCTGATATGTGGAACCAATATTTACGAGCAACTGAATCTAGAGGTCTTAAACCTGATTACAGACAATTTGTTGACCAATACAATAATTTAAATAAAATTAAAACTACTAAACTTCTTAATACTTTAGGTAACGCTCAAGCTTCTGGTATGAGTACTAAAGATATAAGGAAAGCTGTCAAAAAAGACCCTGAATTACAAGCATTAGTTAAAGAAGCTATGAATCTATTACCTAATGACCAAAAAGCTGAATTAGGTCAGTATATAGCCCCTGGTAGAAAAGGATTTCTTGAAGACCCAATGGGTAATTTAGGTACTTTAGGAGCTGGAGCAGCTGGTTATTTTGCTGCAACTAAAGGTGGTCCTGCAATAGCTTCTGCATGGCAGAATCTTAGGGGTGCAGATACTATAAAATCATTTGATGATTTAAAAGGAAAAGCTATTCCTGATAATATGAAATCAAAATTAAGAAGTGTTCCAGCTAGTAAGAAACAGTATGGAAAGTATAAAGGTAAAAAATCTTTTGCAGATTGGAAAAAAAGTACTACGCCTAAAAATTGGAGCAAAACAACTTACGATAAAGCTATAGACAAATTTGGTGTAAAAGACTTTAAAAAAGTAGGTCTTGTAAATCCTAAATCAAGTGTAGCTAAAACATTATTAAAAGGTAGTGGAAAACTCCTAAAAGGAATTTTAGGCCCTAAAGTTCAATTAGGTTTAGGAGCAATGGCAGCATTTGAAGCATTAAAAAACAGGGAGTAACCTATGGCTATAAACCCTTATGGTTTATATCAATATGATGAAGCTCCTGAACAGCCTCAAGGTGACAAGGCCGCTACATCAGAATCCTTTCAACCAACAATATCAAAAGAGCAATTAACTAGCTTAACAAAAGCTTATAAAAAAACTCCTAATTTATTTGATGAACAATCAAAAGATAAATTAAGAAAGCATGCTATATACTATAATGTCCCTTTCTATGAAGGTGACTTTAGTATAACAGATGCTTTAAAGCAGTTTGGTGGTGGATTTATCGAAGGTTTTACTACTCTATCACCTATAGACCATCCTGATAACGAATACGAGGCAATAGCTAGGAATGTAGGCCATTTACTTGGGTTTGCTCCTAACATGTTAGCTAAACCATTAAAGTTACTTGGTTTAAGTAGAGCAGCTAATGCTATAGGCGGTGTTCGTTCTATTCCTCTTGGTATAGGTGAGTTTGCTACAAAGAAAGCGGCTAAAGTAATAAACCCAGTATTAAAGACAGCATTAGATGGTAGAGCAAGTGCATCTGGAACAGTTACTAAGTTTTTAACTGGAGGTGCAACTAAGAGTGTTGTAGAAGAAGGTTTTAAACTTGGTGTTGCTAGTGCTGTAAGTAACTGGAAACAAGGTATAGATGGAATGCTTGAAGCTGGAGTAGGTGGTGCTAAATTTGGTGCAGCTTTCGGTGCTTTAGGTAATATAGTTCCAGGTAAAGGCGCTGGTGACTATGCTTTAAGAGCTGTAGCTGGTTCTTTATATCAAGGATTGCATGCTACACAAAGAGGAGCTACTACTCCTGAACAGGTTTATGAATATTTACTTGGTGCATACTTTGGTGGTGGAGCAACTGGTTGGAAGCAAAAAGGTGTGCAAGAGTTTATGGTTAGAAAAGAAAAGCAAGCCTATGGTACTGAAGGTAAAAAAGCTGATATTAAACTAAGAGTAACTAATGACCCTGAAATGGTTAAAGGTTGGAAGAATTTAGACCCAGAAGTCCAAAAAGAAATTATAAAAGAGATGAATAATCCTAAGAGTATTCATTATGACCCTCCTGGTGATGCTGAAGCAAGACTAGCTTTACACGAATATGTAGCTCATAAGATGGGTATTGAGCCTGGTAAGACTACTTTATCTAAAAAAGGTTGGGAAGAATATGGAAAAATACTTGATAAAGAAGGTACAGAACAAAAGCAAATAGGTTTAGCAGCTCAAACTGAAAAAGATTTAAGTGATATATTTAAAGAAAGAAGTGAAATTGTAGATAAACTTCAAACAGAAAGGCTTAGAGTAGACAATTTAACTGGCTCAGAAAGAATCATAGCTAATAAAAATATAGAAGAAATGGAAAGCCGATTAAATAGGTTGCAAGAAAAAGAAACTAGGCTTTTAGAACTTGAACCTTATCAATTTATAGATAAAGAAACTGATAAGATTGTTACAGAGGAATTTAGAAATGATGGTAACGATATTGGAATGGTTTCTAATAGAGATTTATTAAAGAAGTCAGAAAAGATAGTATCTGAAAAGTTAAAAGAAGTTTGGGATAAAGAAAGTTATAGTCCTGCTACAAAAAGAAATGAACTTATCAGACTTACAAATGTAATCGATAATATTGTAAGACAAGAAAAATATTCTAAAAGAGGACAAAAAGTTGATAGTGAAGCTCTTGTAAAAGAAATTGAAGATACTATTAAATCTACTGAAAAGGTTACAATTAAAGTAGATGAAGGTATAAAGAATGATTTAAGACAATGGCTTACTCGTAAAAACTTTGGTGAACCAGTAAAGTATTTAAATATAAGAACTACAAAAGATGGTGTTATAGATAAAGAAGTAGAACTTAGAAAGAGTGATGGATTTACTTTTGCAGGTAATAGGAAACAAAGTATAGAACCTAAGAAAGAGATTCAAAAAGTTTTAGAAGAGTTAGCTGGAGAAGGTATTGACTCTCATGTTATTTTAGATAACATAACTACAAGAGGTTCTAAAGGTGAGTTTCTTGATATGGAATTGTCTAAGTTTAGACAGAAAGTAAGTGAAAAGAAATATAACAGTTTTATAAAAGATACTCATAAGAAAATGGCTGAAAAAGACTATTATCCTTATGGCGGTAAAGGTGATAATGATACTATAATATATATTAAGAAACATCCTGATATGGCCAAAGGAGAATCAAGAACTTATATAAGACAATACTTAGATAACTTTTTAAAGAAAAAGAATTTTAAAAGGTATCATAATCAAGCTTTAAAAAGAAATAAATACTTTAATTCAACTGAGGCAAGAGAACAGTATATAAGTAATATTATGTGGGATTTATCTCTAAATGGTTTTAGACCTAAAACTAAAGCTGAATATGATGTAGCGTTAACAAAGCTATTTGAAGGTGAAGGTTACATTAAAAATGCTACTGCTTGGAACAAAAGAAACCAAATCTGGTTTACACCTACCTGGAATGCTGACAAAGAGTTTGTATCTAATAGTTATAGAGATTATTTAAAAACTTTAAAGGTTAAAGATTTAGATACTATTGCTCCTGAATATTCAGATGCTATTTTAAAAGGTAATGTAAGATATATTATAGCAAGAGATTTAGACCCTAAGTTATTTAAACTTGTTAAAGGTAAATTAAAAAGAATTAAAAAGTTAAACAAAGATAGTAAAAATACTGAGTTTAGTGAAAATGTAGATGGTATGACTATTGTAGAAGATAACTATCTTAATACATTAATTAAAGATAGTGGTTTACCCCAAAGTGGACAAAGCAAAAACTTTATTGTTAGTCCTGATGGAGAAATGGGAGCATTACTTGGTAAACATATGATGCATAGTGCAGGTAAAGTAGCTTCTAGACAAATGCGTAAAGCTGGTATACAAATGATTATGCAAGAGTCTGCTGTTAAACAAAGAGGCGAAAGACAAATAACAGATTATAATATAAAAAAGGGCAAAGTAGAAATAGAAGACCCTAAGTTAATATATGAAATGCCTGTTGAGCATATTAAATATAGCTACAATGTAAAACAAAGTAATGAAATGGCAGGTTATACTGACCCTAAAAATCCTTTTGGAACAAGGCATAAACACGGTATACCTAAACAATTACTAATGGCTATGGGACAAAATACCTTTAAATCATTTCCACAAAAGATGATTGAAGATTTCTTTAATGAAACTATTTATAATAAGTTTAAAGGCGAAAAGAAATATAATGACATTCTTATAGAGTATAATGAAAATCCAAAGAGTAAAACTTTATTAAATATACTAGAAAAGAACATTGATAAACTTGGTATGAACGAACTTCTTTCTATTATAAATGGACCTCCTACTCCATTAGCAGATGCTGCTTATTTTAGGTTAATGAAATTAAATAAAGATGCAATATCTTCTAGAGTAGCTGAAGGGGAAATATCTCCAGATGAAGCAGAAAAAGTACTAGAAAATATGCAAGAGTTTAATAGTGCAACTGATAGAATGGTTTCAGCAGCTCAAGAATGGTCTACAAGAGAAAAAATGGTTGGTAGAGAAGGTAATATTAATACCTTATTGTTACACAAATATATAAGACCATATAGATTTCAAGTTATAAGAAACTATGTATTTCAATCTATCAGTAAACCTAAGATAGGTAACAGTGGTGTAGCTAGAATGAGAGGTTATGATAAGTGGTTTAGAAATGACCCTAAATTTAAAGAATTAGAGACAAATGATGAGGTATTCTACCTGGATAACTCTTTCAAAAAAATGCCTCTTAAAACACATATTCCTGGCTATGAAAACATTACTTTAGAGAGACTTTGGAATAACTATAATAATAAAAAGCATAAATTGTATCAAGATAAAGATGTAAAGAAGGTATTAAGAGCTTTAACAGTAAGGGTTCCTATGGACTCTGTTAGTGGTGCACAAGCTATGGATTTTGGTGGATTTACTGGCAGAAATGGTCATGGTATACTAATGCATTCAAGAGCTATGAGAGCTGAAGGTGGCGCTGACCTTGATGGTGATGAAGCTTTTGTGTTCTTTGGCGGTCGTAAAGGTGCTAAAGGAGGTGGGTTTAAATCTGAATGGATAGAACAGTTCCATAAAAATAAAGATGAATATTTAGCTAAAGATGGTAGTATTCCTGATAGAAAAACAGGTTTTGTTCCTGTAGAAGCAAAGGGTAAAAAACTTGTAAAAATAGAAACTGTATCACGGTATACTCCTGAAATATTAAAAGCAAATCCAGATAAAGTTTATTTATTTGGAGATAATTTAGAGAAAGTTGGAAGAGGCCCTGGGGCTGGTCAAGCAATTATAAGAGATGAACCAAATGCTTATGGTATTCCAACTAAAAAAAGTCCACGATTATTTATGACTGACAAAGAATATGATGCTAATATAAAAGCTATAGATAAAGCTTTTAATTCTGTGCCTAAGGATAAAACTGTAGTTCTTCCAAAAGATGGGCTTGGTACTGGTAGAGCTCAATTAAAAAATAAAGCACCTAAAACTTGGTCTTATTTACAAAAAAAATTAAATGAATTGAAAAAAACAATTAAAAAAGAATTTAAAGAAGGGAAAATAACTTACGAAGAGTATTTAACAACTCAAGATAGTTTAAAAGATACTAAAATAGACCCTGATGCTAGAGATAGTAAAGTATGGCAATATGATAGTGGTTGGAGACAAGAAATATCAGAAAGAGCTGTTGATGGTCGTAACTTACTTGGTGGAACAGTTAGTATGGCTCAAATATTAAAGGCTTCTCATAATTCTTTACTTGCTTTACCAAATAAAAGTCAAACTTTTACTACTAGAATAAAGGTAAAGGGTAAATTTATACCAGTTAAAATAACTTTAAAAGCTAAAACAAGTGAAAAAGATTTGAAAGATGCAAGACAATTAGCTTCTTCTATGATAGCATTTACTTCAGACCCTCTTGATGTAGCTGGTTTAAAAGGTTATGATAATTATTATAGAAAACTAAGTAATGCTTATTTTGATATAAAGGTTGATTCTAAAGTTAAATTAACTGAAAAACAAATAAATCAAGCTTTAAAGGGTAAAGATGGTATTATAGGCCAAATGACTGATATAAACTCTGCTTTATATAGTAGAGACTTTATTAATAACAGGTCTTGGGATGCTCAAAGTATTAAAGAAAAAACATTATCAACTACACTTGATAGTGGACTTGGTTTAGATAAAGCACAAAATACTATGTTACCTAAATTAGGTAAGCTAGCTAGCTCTATAGAACTTTATGATAGTCCATTTAAGAATATAAACTTACCACATTTAAGACAAATGTATGATGAACATAATAACTTAGTTGATAAATTACCTGAGTTTAAACAGCTATTAAACAATTTAAGTGTTCCTAGAAACGAACTTCTTTTTAAAATAGCTGAAACTAAACTTTGGGAAAAAGCTAATATAGATAAATACTCACATAAAACAAAATTAAAAACATTTAATGCAATAATAAATTCAGAAGGCAGCCCTTTTGCTAAAGGTAGGGGATGGTATGATAGGTTTATTAAAGGTAAAGAAAATTTAATAGAAAAAAATAGGGAACTTAGAAAAGATTACTTAAAAGAACTTGTTAAATTCTCTGAAGATATGCTAACGCAGGATGTTAGTGATATGATATCATTTAGACAGGTTTATCGTTATTATGATGCTGCTGAAGTAGGTCCTGTAGTTTTTAATAAAATGCTTAGAAAAGTAAGTCAATTAAGACGTAATAGCTATCTTCAAAGAAAAAACTTAGATGAATCTTATGAAGAAGTTGCAGAAGGTGTACAAGTACCTAAATCAACAGCTGAAATGCTTAGAAAAAGTTTTGGAGAGTTAACTGTTGAATCTAAGGAAAAAGCTACAACATTAGACCAGTCTACTATTGATGCTGAGATAGCAAACTTTAAAAGAACTTTACCTAATGATAGGTCTAAAAAATTATTTGATATGCTAATGTTGGGTAGTTTTAGAGATGGTACTTCTGAAACATCTATAAGTAAATTAGGGTTATCTTCCCAGGCAGTTGATAAAGCTAGTGTTGTTGACTTTGTTGGTGACTATTCTACTATAATGAATAAAGCTTATGAAAAGATACCTGTAAAGAAAAGTATTGTAGAAAATCTAGAAAAAGGTGATATGGTTGAGAAAGATTTACCTGAAAATACAATATTAAGAGATACTACTACAGGTTATGAAGGTTTACATGGTAAGCTTACAGGTAAACAAATACCTAAAGAAGTAAAGCAAGAATTAACTGAACTTGTAGAGAACTTAAAGTTTTATAATGGTAAAATAGGACAAAATCTAAATGAAGTAGTTAGAGGTATTTTAGGTAAAGACTTTAATACACTACAGTATAAAGACTTTGTAGATTTAAATAATTACTTTAAAGAATTGCAAAGAGGAACTATCTTCCAAAGAATGTTTGGTGATAAATCTCCTACTCTTAAAAAAAGATACACAATGTTATTTCCTGCTACTATAGGTAGAGAAACAATGAAATATGATATAGAGCTGTTAAAGAAAAGAGGTTTGTTTCTTACCAAAGCTAGTGAAGTTGTTGAAGGGGATATGCTAATTCCTAGTAACTTTACTGAAAAATTACAGCATGCTGTATCTTTATCTATGGATAAAGCTCAAGGTAAAGGTGATGAAGAAGTTGGTAGATTAAGAAAAACACTTGAATTTCTTGATTCATTAGAAGATGGTGAAGCTTTAAGACGTGTTGCTGTTAGAAAGATAGAATCAGATGGTAATAGTGGCAAAACATTACATTCTGATAAAGCTCTTGCTAAAAAATGGGCTGAAAACTATTTAAAAGAATACCATAATGAAATGGAAGCTGTTGATTACAACACTTTAAAAGATAATAAATATAGAATTAATGAGATTATCGATGGTAAAACTACTAGATTAGAACTTACTGGTGAACAAATTGTTAGCAAAGTAGAAGATGTTTATAAGAATCATTTTAAAAATATGTATAAGCTAATAAGAGGTAATCCTGAGCTACTAGAGTCTTATATTCAAGTTAAATATGGTAAAAAACAATACTTTGATTTTAAAGGTGCAAAAAACGAACCTATTTATGATTACAAAAGATTTGTAAAAGATATATACAAAGCTTACGAAAGAGGTGAAGATATTACTACTGAATTTGGTGTTGATGGTCTTCGTGCTATGGCTCGTTCTATGATGATGCAATTACAGCATAAATATAAAAAAATGAGTAGAAGTGAATTAAGGAAACTAATTGAAGTTCCAGAGCCTACTAGAGAAATGACTGAAGGTTATTGGCCACATATGTTTTTTGATAAAGTATTAGCTAAAAAATCTCTTGAATCTGCTATAAAGACTATAGAAAATAGCTCTATGTCTCAAGCTGAAAAATCAAGAGAAATTGAAAAAATAATGTGGAGGTCTAAAACATTAACAGGTGATTGGATTACGGGTACTGAAAATTGGGAAACATTTGATAGGCATAATGACCCTGTTAATACTCAAAAAAAATCAGACAAAGTTAGTTGGTTTAATGCTAATCAAATGACATCTTCTATGCATAGTAGAACAAGTCATATTCCAGGATGGTCTGTTGATGCTACTGTTGCTGAAACTTATTCTAGAAATGTTTATAAAACCTATTATAAACAGTTAGCTCAAATATTATCTAGAGATATACTTCAAGAATTTGATACTAGAGCTATTAATAAAGGATGGCATAAAACTGATGTAAGTTATGAAACTGGTCAAAGAAGAAGTTTAATGGATAGATGGTCTGACCATTATAAATTATATGTTCAAGATGCTATGGGACATCCTAGTATAATACCAGATTATATGATTAATGACCCAGGTATGAAGCTTAAAGGTACTCCTTATGCTTGGTGGGCTGATAATAAAGTTACTGAGAGAGTAAATGATATAGGTAAAAAACTTGGATTAAAACAGCCTGTTGTAAATAAAATACTAAGAGATAAATGGAGTGTTGAAGATATAAGACATTGGTCTAATCTTGAAGCTAAATTTGAACTAATGTCATTACTTGCTCATCCTAAGTCTGCTATTAACAATTTATTTGGTGGTTCTTTACATACTATACAAAGCTCAGGTGCTACTGCTCTTAAAAAAGTATACGATTATAATTTCTTAAGAACAATTAATCCTAAGTGGACTAATAGGCAAGCTTTAAAAGATTTTGTTATAAGACAAGGTATATTTCCTGAAATGTTACAACATGAGTGGGGTTTACAAAAAGAATTTCAATCTGCTAAAGCTAAAGAGTTTTTAAAAGATGTTGGCAAAAAATTAAATCCTGAGGGTGGAATTGAGAAAACATCATTAAGGGAACTTGCAGATAAACACAAAGTAGCAGCTCCTATAATGAATGCTGCGGCTAAGTTTATGTCTATACCTGAAATGAAACTTCGTACTGATGCATTTATGTCTCATTATATAAAAGCCTGGGAAAGATTTGGTGGTGCTATAACTCAGCATGACCATCCATTTTTAATTGAGCAAGCTAAAAAAGGTGTAAAAGCTACACAATTCTTATACAATGCTCCATTTAGACCAGGGTTTGCTAGAACAGCTCTTGGTAAGATAATGACTCGTTTCCAATTATGGGGCTGGAATGCTCATAGATTTAGAAATGATGTTATAAGAGAAGCTAGAATAAGAGGTTATCGTCAGGGTACTCCTGAATATGAAAAGTTTAAAAGAACAGCT
>TARA_R100001594_G_scaffold150497_1_pt1 | contig 11658 bp, 21 predicted proteins | sample TARA_R100001594 | Tara Oceans TARA_R100001594 (sample SAMEA2622752) | marine metagenome | biome: marine biome (ENVO:00000447); feature: marine epipelagic mixed layer (ENVO:xxxxxxxxx); material: "saline water (ENVO:00002010), including plankton (ENVO:xxxxxxxx)" | depth 150 m | reverse complement strand
AGGTCTATGCCACACAAGGTAAATGCATTTACTATCTGCGTGGGAGAACCTGGGTTGAATTCTTTTTTGGGTTTTTTCCCTATTAGAAGATTTTTATCTTCATCTCTTGGCAATTTATTTTCTAGAGGGAGTCTGTTATCTAGTTGGGTTACGAATTCTGTTGTCTTATTTTTAAGTTTTCCTTGTATATCCTGGTGTAGTTTCTTTAACTTCTTTAGATCGACTCCAAATCCTCGGTAGCACATTCTTGCTACAGGTCTTATACATTTAGATTCGAGACTATATATTTCTATGAGATTCTCTTCTCGCAACTCTTTCAGTTGACTGGCTGCGAGATCAGGGAGGATATCCACGTCTGTTGCTGCGTACTCAATTTGTGCGGGAGTAAGCTCTCTTGTACTCCAATCTGTTAAACGTTGTTCTTTGCTTATTTCTTTCTCGAATCGTCGTTGTATAACTGCTTGCAAAGAACAAGATACATCAGCGAAGTAAACAGTTTTAGCTTGAGGAGAAATTCTTTTTTCTTTAAATCCGGATCGTAATATTCTTTCAGCAACATAAGTATCAAAGACTTTATTTTTAAAATCAATACCTAGAGCAAGTAAGAATTGAAAATCAAAATTTAAATTATGACCAATTACCATCCCTCTGGTCTCAACTAATTCCTTTAACTCTTCTTGGTCGGTGTACTTAAACAGATCAAATACATGGATTGTTCTTTCTTTTAAACTTAGATCTGCTGAACAAAGTTGGAGTAAGCGTGGCTTAGCTATCCCTGCTTGTAGCCCCGTGGTCTCAAAGTCTAAGCATACTTTTGGTTCAGTTATTAGTAAGTCAACTGCTTCTTTGAATTCTCGTGCTGTAGTGATGTAGTTGATTTTCATAATAAAAAATAAAAAGCTCCCTTTCGGGAGCCTATAAACCGAAAGCTGTAATGAAGAGTAGTTAAGCAGTTCGAGTCTTGTAGAAAGATTCTACATACTTCGGTAGATCTCCCCATACTTCTACAATTTTTGTAGCTTTCTTTGTAGCTTTAATCTTGTAGAAGACGCGACTCATCTTGGATCCACGGGTTAAGTTTTTCTTTTGGTCTCGTGCTCCAATAGATACGTCGCTCTGTTGGTCAATAAGACCTCGTTTCACACACCATATTAATCCCTCTCTAATACCCAGGTATATAGGGGAGACATGGAATGTTTTGTTACGTTCAGTCTTACTACTAAAATCAAGTGGGATTAAACCACTTTTGTCTTTAACAAATCCCTTAAAGAGAATGGAGTTTGCAGGGACGCGGTTCCGTCTGCTGAACTTGTTCGCGATGCGGATAGCAATCTCTCTAGTTGTCAACCATTCATCAGGTTGAGCTTCGAGGATAATACTGGCTGCTCCTACAGCCCAGTAGGAGGCACTCTTATGAAGCTCTTCAATAATTTCTTCCGGAGTAGCATCCACCTTGGACTTCATCTTTTTTGGACTGATGGAAGTCTTACCAGGTGGACGTCCTCGTTTCCGTTTAACAGTGTGGGAACCTACTTCGAATGCGAGTTTAGCTAACTGGGGAGTCTTGTTCTTAATAGCGAGCTCAAAGAGAGTTGTGCTATCGAGTACCCGGAGATCAATTATTTTCTCGAGATCGATAGCTAGGGGTGCTTTGGTATCCGGTTGAGTAACAGCAAGGAGGGCTTTTGCCTCAGCGTTTTCTATAGGAGTACCTTTAAGACGAAATTGAAAATTCATCAGCCAAAGATGTAAACGTGTTGAGAATAGCTAGGGAATCCACATATATAGCGAGAGAATTATAGTGCTTTAAGAATTAGGTTCAATACATTATGAAGTCATAATTCCCATGGAAGGAGGGTATGAGTTTGTTTTAAATACATATTCCATACTTGTAGCCCAGTCATTTAAATCCAGTGCAATCTGGTGAGAGATGTCCGCTATATCAACATCGGAGAAGAATATATGTTTAATAAGAGATTCAGCTGGAGTGGGTCCGTAGTAATCATTTAGATAAGACTGGACTGTAGCTCGCATTTCTAAGGTTTCTCCCACCGCATCATCGGCGGATTTGAGGAGAGTAAATGTCATTCTTTCTTTGTCATATTCGATTGTGCAGTCTGCATATTTAAAGTGAGGGTCGTAGTTGGAAGGTAAGTCAAATTGCATAGATTTTTTTAAACACCCATGAACATAGGTCATTAACTCGGAGATGGACCTATTAAAGACACAGTATTTCTCCACAAGTTCTTTCACCACTTTCATATCTTTGTTCATCAGATGGAAGGCGAGACGAAATGAACTCTAGCCCACGTCGGAGCGCCTTTAATAGTTCCATTACAGATGAAGATATCATCTGTAATAGGCTCGTGAGCTATTGATCCGATCCGAGCGTTCGGAGGAAAGATGTCATACATTTTCTTGACTTCTTCGTAAATGAGTCTCTGCCTTTTATCCCAATATCGTTGGGAGTACTCTTCTTTAATACTTTGAAGGGTCTGTAAATCGGTGTTCATCGAATACACCTTTGAATACAATCGACTGCATGGTCTGCTTCCTGAAAGTTTACTGAGAAAAGTTCGTCACTAAACTTCTTGCATATTGCTGGAGCGTTCTCCTTCACACAGATAGTGCTCCATTGGGTTCCCATCTCCTTTTTGAAATCGTTTACCCGTGTTACTACTTTGTCATTCACCTCAGCGTGGCCATCTGTAATCATTAAGATATCAGCATTTTCTTCTACCGAGGCTGTAAATAAAGCGTGATTGAGGACTGCATTAAAACTGGTTCCTCCTCCTAGAGTCCAGCTTCCCACGAAGTCAATTAAATCTTTGATATTGGGATCTTTCTTAGCAAGGTTTACTGCACTTTCTACGCGGGTATCAAAGAGGTATATCTGAATCGCTCGCTTTTCTTTCTTAGCATGTTCAGCTATGACAAATGCAATAGCTTTACTCCATACTTCAGCTTCGCCAGCCATTGACCCTGAGGAATCTATATAAAGAATGATGGGACCTTTTCCTAAGTTCTTCTGTTGGGCAGTGAAGTCTTTAGTGAGTAAAGTTTTCTGAGAGTATCTTAAGGCAAAGAGTGCTTTTCCTTTTTGAGAAGCAGCTAGGGCAACTTCTGCTGGGAAGGCTCGAGTTAAGTCATCGCTAAAAATTGCTCCACTAATAGATTCATAGGTAGATTTTGTTTTAATTGCTCGTTTTCTTTCGGCCCATATTTTTCGTAGGTACCCCAAGTGAGTAGCTAATCGTTTTAATTGTTTGCTGTAAGCGAGTCTTTTGGCTAACTCTTTCTTATCTTTAAGGTCTGGTAGCCGATGCGCTTCTCCTTTATTTGTTCCATAGAGATTTTTAATGGCATTGTTTATGTCCTCTTGTTTTCTTAAAGTGGCGTCAACTATTTGATGGGAGGCTGTTTGAATAGTTTCTTTAGCAATTTCTATCGATTGGTTGATTTGTTGGAGAAGGTCAAGAGCTTCTTTCTTAAACTTCTTCATCCCCTCCATATCATTTTGTCGTTGGGCTTCTTGGAATTGTTCGCGTAAGTTTTCTAAGTTCTTACCACTAGCAGTAAGAAGTTCTACATTAAATTGTCCATCCTTAATGGCTTCTTCAATTACTTCCGCTAACTCATTGAGGATATTAATAGCATTATTACCCGCGTTAAATTGATCTCCTACACTGATAATTAAGATCCTATGCCACGCTGCGGATTGGCTTAAGTCTTCCATAATTGAATACCAGATCCCATCTTCAGGTTTATATCCTTCAGGAATAGCTGCGGAGTCGCCATTACATACCTTTTTGAAATACTCTTCATATGCATCCTCTGTTACGAGCCAGTTCACATCATCCCCCTGGTAGAGACGTTCAAATATTTCTTTCCCAAAGCGAGATAGCTGTTTGATGTTGTAGGTATCTATGAGGTAAGTAACAGAAGGCTTGATGTCTCGGATAAAATCATTCCATAGGAAGTCGGCTAGAGGGGAACACGCCAGGGTAAGTGGTCTATTCTCAGTCAGCCTGATGAATTCGGTTTCTTTGGCAAGTTCCATATCAGTTACTCAATTCGTTAATAGCTCTGGCGATATTGTCACAATGCCCTTGAATCGTTTGCTGAATCTTTGCTCCTTTCGCTCGTGTCCCGACAGACATTCGGTATACCTCTCCATCTAAGATCTGGTTTACTTTATCTTTAACTGTATTGATATCTTTGTGAAACTTTCTTACTTGGAGCACATAGTCATTAAGTTCAGTTAAACCTTTAGCTTTACTTTTATGAGCGTAGGTGTTGTATTCCGTCATTATTCCTGCAGCTGCTCGTTTGGCTTCTGCGAAAATCCGATCAGCCGTGGGTATCTCCTGCTCTAGTATCTCAGTGATAAGGGGTTGATCTTCGATATCTTCATACACAATATGCACGAGACTATCATGCATATGTTCGGCGTGAAGAGAATCATCTCCTTGAACAACTGCCCATCCTTGAAGGAACTTAAGTATTTGTGAGCGACGTCGATCACTTACGGTGATATTTCTATTATCTAAATGAGACCATACAGCTCCAAATGCGTCTAAGAATCTTTCTGAGGGACGAATTTGACTCGCTACATGTTGAAGTTCTTTTAATTCATCGAGCGTAAGGAACTCTTCTACTGTTGGTCGGTCCGTTATTCCTAAAGCCCATTGATCTAAAATTCTCTTCGAGACGGGTTTGTGAAGGAGGTCTACTGTTGGCCGGAAGAGAAAGCGATCGGCGAATGCTTGAAGGGCTTCTTCATCTGGCCATGTGTTCGTTGCGGCGATAATGGATTCAATAGGGGTATGAATACTTTCTTTGCCATTGTTAAATGTCCGTTCATTCAAGAGGGTGAGAAGAGAGTTAAGAATGGCCGAGCTACCCCGAAACAGTTCATCTAAAAATGCGATATTGGCGGAAGGTAAGTAGCCATTTGTATCACGTGTGTATTCATCTTGGAGTAACTTTGTTACAGCGACGGGCCCAAATATTTCTGAGGGATCCGTGGTTGGAGTGAGTAAGTATCCAAAGAACTTAGCATCTTTTATCCCTTTACAGAGATTGCGAACTAAATCCGACTTACCAGTTCCTGGTACTCCTAAGAGAAAGGCATTCTGTTTACTTAGGAGAGAAGCAAGTAAGCCATCAATTACGTGCTCCCTTTCCAGCGTCGTGGAATTTAGAGCACTCCGAAAATTTTGCAGCTTGTGAAAGAGAGTGTCATTCATGATTTAATTTGATGTGATTTTGGGGAAAATTAGATAGCTTTCAAGTCATCTACACAGTCTGTTTGACAGCTTTGATCGTCAATATCACAATTGGTAATGCATTCAAAGTAATCATCCATCGCGTCATGGGTTTTATCCTTTACTTCATCTTCATGATGTTTATCTAGAGGAAGGTGATCAGCAATATGATCTCGTAGTCTGACAAAATCCCACTGGCTAATAGTGCCCGCGAGGGTGTTGACTTTTACATGCAGCTTATGGGCAATTGCAATGACATAATCATTGTTAACACCCATCTTCTTGGCGAGTGATCGAGTTGTTACTTGCATTAGTTACCTCCTTTGAGCCAGTCCCATCCCTCGATAGTAGAGGAAGAGGTTGTGCCCTCTATTTTGCTAGATGCTTGGAAAAGTTCCTTTCTTTGTTGGATTAATTTATTTAAGTGTTTTGAACGTTGCGTATAAATATCGGATTCTAAGGAGGCTTCTTGTATAAGGGATTCTAATGTTTCACTATTTTCCACCAGTTTGATACGATTGCACAAGTCTTTATACGTAGTAGAAAGGGCTAAGGATTGCTTGAGTTTTTCTAACCCCTCCGAGCTATCGCGTTGGTTACAGATGTTATTCAGCTCCTTTCGAATCTCTCCTTGAATCGTATGGAAAGTTTTAGCGGCTTCAGTTCGTACTTCACGGGAAGGAGATTGGAGATGAGTGCCTGCTTCTAGGAGTTGATCGGCGAATTTACTTAGCTCATTGAAACCAGGAACACTGGTGCTAATAAGTTTTAACTTTTCTGCAGTTAGTTGCCATGATCCTCTCTTACGATCACTCCCTATTTGTTGTCTCCCGATACGACTAAGAGTTCTGGAATCGAGGTCATCTAATAGTTCTGCGGCGACGTGTAAGGCTTTGTCGGCTGCCCCCTCTCGCGCTGCTTCGAGAACTTCATGAGTATTGATTTGATTCTCATAAAGACAGAGAGAATCTAGATCTCCCTGTATAGGTTGTGTCACTTCCTGTAGAGAAACGGGGAGGGGACCCAATACAGATACTCGAATAGGAGAGGTATATTGGTTCTTCGTAGGGAAGATCTTGTTATAAGCTGCTAAAGCGAGCTGATATTCCTGCTCATCACTAAAGAGAGGCCGTAAGATTCCTTCTGCAGTTTCTTGCCAATTGTGATATTCCTCTTCCCATAATCCTCTTAACTTGAGATTACATGCAGCTGCTTCATCTCGAATTTCTTTGATTAGAGCATTCGCATGGAAAAAATAAGGTCCAGTAATAAAATGGCAATCACCAAAATGAATGCAGTAACTTTCATAAAGTTCACGCTGAAGGACGCGCAGTCCATCAAGTTCTTTCTTAAGCGCATTAGAGAGATTGGGTCGAAGGGAAACGGTGTTGTTCTTTTGTAAGATTTCAATTACTGATGCTGGGAGTTTGAGGTCATCAAATTTGATTTGAACACTTTGCCTCACCTCAGCAGAGATAGAGCACGTTATTAAATAGTGGGAAGTCATAAGAAAAGCAGAGAGTGCGGTGAATTAAATAAATATCATTTGTTAAGGCGCTGGAATGCAAGAGTTACATTCTCGGTCACCTCATCGCACTCTCCTTTAGTGATCAGTTTCTCAGTTTCATGCTTCAGATTGATCTTTGCTAGTTTAAGATCCCTTTCCAATCTCTCGATTCGAGCAGTAAGAGTATCAAGTTTGCTATGAGGCGTGGCTACTCTTCTTACTCTGACAACGATGTTGGTATTGAATTGAGGGAATTTGAATCGGCTATTGGATCCTGAAAAGACTGAGAGATCTGTACCTTGAGTTTCTGCCAGTCTTACGTCACGCAAAAGGTTATCTTTCGCAGCTTCGTAAGGAGCACCAAAGGAGTCTTGGAGCTGGCTTAAGGCTGTGTCACACTCGTCGTATGCTTCAGCGGCCAGTTCTCCTAACTGAACTAGTTGAGTAGTGTTGATAGTCATAATAGAAAAAAGATGTGATGAAGAAGGAAGGTCCTTCTTGTCATCTACAATAATTTAACTAAGTGCACTTGTCAAGTAATCGGAGATGAAGGAATCGAACCTTTCACATGCCTTAGTTGGCAGCTACCAAGCTCTCCGCGGGAGTTAGCGGGAAGGGTAGATGCAGACCCGTGCAGGATTGTCTATCCCTACTTTGTTCATCGCTAATTGCTTAGCGCTGATGTGGTCTGGAGCTTCAACTACACTTTCGAATCGCCAGCCTCCTTTCTCTTGCTTGGCAAATATGTCGAATCTGTGTTGATCTTTGCGTAGGAATGTGGACATAGAGTTCGTTCATCAATAAAAGGATACATCATTGATGATGACTGGGGGATAGGTTCTCTCTAGTTAGTCTTACTGAGTGTATAATATGTGTTCTAGTTGTTTAACACGGTAGGGTAGATTACCAATCTTTAATTTAAAACTTTATTACTAAGGCAATTACTTAACATAATTTTCACATTACTCATGCCTACCGATGACCCTACAGGTGGTAGTCATTTCATTTCCTCCTAGTACACTTGCCACTCCTAAGCTAAATCCTTCAGCAAAAAGTTTGGCTTGTTCCTTACTTTTAAAGTATTTATATGTATGTTCTTCATGTTGTCTTCCTGTATCGTATTCAATCTCTGTTGAGATTCTGTAAAATTGAACATCTTCTTGAGGGGCAAACAGTTTTCGAGCCATTCGTTGAATTAACATAGGTAAATAACTCTTAGGTTAGTTGAATGAGGTTTGCTGGTTCAATGTTTGGTGATGACTCTTTATCTATCCCTATGATTGGTGGTGAGAGTGGTTTTCATGTGCCAGAAGAAGTAGCGATGGATCCTTATGGTAGGCAGTCTGATCGCCAACTCTTACGAGACTTAAGACGTGGGGAAATTGGGCCTTTAAGTGACCCTAATATTCAACGAGCTATTCTGAATTTAGAACAGCGACTCTTAATCCCTAAAATTTAGTCTTCGCTTGGATCTATTAAGTCGTGAAGTGTTTGGGCTGCCTCTCCCACCTCACTGTCTGCCAAATACTTCCTATGTATATAGGTACATAAGGAACCAATAGCGATTAATTCTTGAGGGGTGAAGGGTTTACCTTGTGCGCTTGCGATTAGCTTGTTAATTGAGTTAGCTATATCACGGGGTTGCAGAAGGTTTAAGACTGCTTCCACTGTGTGAGGTACATACTCAATAATCATACTCGTTACGCCTATAGGAGGCTGTGCGCGAGTGAGAAGCTAGTAAATGAAAGAGTTTTCTTGCCTTCTTCCACAGGTCAGTACGTTCAGGAATCTCCGTGGAACTATGAACTGGCTCCCATTTTCCTTGGATAAAGATTTTGAGTTGTTGGGAAGTAGTGTCAAACCACACCATTCCTTCTGGTGAATCGTAAGTAATCATTGGTTTAATTTAATTTGAGGTTGGATTGCGTGAAGTTAAGCGGGTGAGTTCTTGGGTGTGATGATCTGATTCAACATGGACTAAGCGTTCAATAAGATCCCTTAAATCATTGTGAGCTAGTTCACCATTTCTTTCCCATTTAAGAATGAGAGAGCTTGTTGAAGAACTTTCGGCTGCCATGATTTTGGGTAAGTATGTGTTGAAATCTAAACGATTTAGGAGTAAGATGCTTGGATTTTCTGGAAAGTTTTAATAACACTAGACGAAATAGTGACGCTTCATACACTGGTCTGGGAGGGGACTTGTGTGATATGAATCGTAATCAAATCTTCTTCCTGAGTGTTAATTAATAAATTCTTAATGTGAAGTCCGAGCAGGTCTAATTCGTTGTAGGTGAACTGAAGTTCATGCACCTCCCCGCCTTGGTTATCCGTTACAAGGAGATCCATTCGGTATCTCTCTTGAGCTCATCGCGGATCGCATCGCATGTATCACATACGGCGGGCCATCCTGCGGACCCTATCCCCTGTCTTTCGATAGGTTCCAAGATTTCTAAGATGGCCTCCCAAGAGTAGGAGGGTTGATCAAGATTGATTTTCATAAGATTTAGTAGGAAGGGACGTCTAGTGAAGCCGTGGCATTCGAAGTGTCCACACCAGTAAGACAAGTAGAGGAGTTTTCGGGAGCATGTAAAGGAATAATTTGAGGTTTGTCACCAGGAAAGTCATCCTCAATTTGCATCTCTATGTATGCCATGCAGGAAGAATTAGTTGGTTCAATCCCTGTGGCTTCTACATAGTCCAGGTAGGGCTCAATTGAGTAAGTTTTGGTGCGAGCTGGCACTTCTTCTGTGAAGACTCGTGCTTGAACTTCTTTAATAGTGAAGGTCATGAATCGAGGTGCTTAAGTCGGTGTTGGACTAGTAAATTAGGGTGGGACGAACCCTCCCAGATCACATAGTAGTAATAGTTCTTAGCTCCACGCTTGTTGAATTTAGTGATGCATTCTGTAACTGTGCCCACGCGGCGTTTGAAAGTGTCTTTCTCGCGTCCGAATGAGGGAGCTTCTTTAACTTGATCATCGGGCCTAAATCTTTGGCCTATAGGGGTTCTGGATCTCATAGGGGGGTGTGAGGTAGGGAGAATTGTTACATAAAAATTAGGGTGCCACGTCTTTGATCTTTTGAATGGCAGATTTTGTAACCTTCTTGATATTGGTCCAGTAGGTCTTGCCATCCTTGCGCAGTTCCTGCAGCTCGTATCGGATGATCTTCCAGCGGGCTTTCAAATCATCTGCATACTGTTGCTTAGTCAATAAGGTGGCCTCATAAACCTCCTTAGTTAGTTCGGGGCTCGGATCTTCTGGCTTGGGTGCTGGGAAGTCTTCAGGGTTCATTTCGCGTAATTTCATGGTCTCATTTAATTTTAGAGGTGGGGGTTGTAGACGAGATAGAAATAAAAAGTCACCCCAAGGATTAGTAGGGTGACCGGAAATACCCAATACATAATTAGTGCCTGTCGCTGACGTTGACCGTACCCCAGGGGGCAGGGCGTGGCAATCTTCCTTCACGAATTGCCTGCCATCGTTGTTCTTCTTGAATGTCAAGTAAGACCATACGGCGACAGAAGTCTTTCATGTCAGGAGATGCCATGTAGCAGTCATCGAGGGTCATAGATCTAGGTCCATATAGATGATGTAACGGAATTGGTACATGTCATTCCACATAGATGCATTAGCAGGTAATTCAGGAAGAGGGAGGGGTTCAGGACCATCTGATTCCTTGGCATATATAAGGGCATCATCCTCATCGGTGTTACCACCATCTAACCTGATCCACTTGTCTTTAATACGCTTGTTATCCTTCACAGGACCTAGGTTTATACTTAGGAGTTCAGGATTCAACCATTCAAAGTATGGAAAGGTTAACTGAGTAGGTTTTGCCCATATATACCATCGAAGAATTCCTGGACATTTCGGATCGAATCTAAAGAATAGATCTCGGATGTCCCTGTATGGGTCTATAACTTCAGGAGGAAAGACATTGCTCATCTGGTCTAAAACTTCTCCAGAGTTCATAGAGGAGTTCATAGATCTGCCTCCATTTCAGAGCGTGCAAATTCTTGTAATTCTTCAAACCTGTTTGGCTTGAGGTAGTACACGAATTCGTCAATGACAGTCGAAAGGATGGAGGTGTCCTCAATACATAGGTATTCAAGGTCATCACACAACTGCCGACGTTCTTTGAGTTCTGTAGCAGGGATTGGAGAGGTCATTAGATAATGCCTCTCTCGTCGGGCTTCATGGCATCAAGGCCAGTAGCCAAACTAAACGCAGCAAGTGCGCGGGCTGAGGTGCCCCCGATATGCCACCAATAGAGCTGGTCGGGGGTTGTGCCCTCCTTCCAGTCGTACACAGTGAATAGCTCATCTTCATAAGAAAAGGACCATTCAACTGTGACCTTTCCATCTCCAGATTTACCCTGATGGGGTTCACCTAGTTTCTTAACTAATTCCGCATAGGTGGTTTTGGCGTACCCCTGTAAGGAAGTGCCTACCCCCTGTGCTGGTACTAGATCAGGTGGGAACATGGGAAGATTCATCTGTTCAAATAGACCAGGAATCTCTAGCTGTGTTGAGTACATGTGATTTAGTTATTGGTCAAGTGAAGGGGTTGAGTCCTTCAGGGTGCCTGGGTTAGAGGCACCGAGAAAGCTTCAATTAGTAATAAATAGAGGCTTACGAAGTTCTGCGATTCCTTCTTTAATTGCATTAATTAAAGAGTGATAACTGCAGCGGGCGTCCTTCCAAAATAGTGGGCGCTCTTGCTGATCCTTTCTGATAGCTGGCATGATGAAACGTCTTTGAACGTCTCCCCAGGTCAGATCAGATTCAGCGTTAGCAATAGCTTTGAACTCTTGCGCTTGTGCTTGAGATTCGACTAGAGCGGTGTGTAGCTCTGTCAGTTTCCAAACCTTGTTAGTGGCTGGG
>TARA_R100001594_G_scaffold6004_1_pt1 | contig 11659 bp, 14 predicted proteins | sample TARA_R100001594 | Tara Oceans TARA_R100001594 (sample SAMEA2622752) | marine metagenome | biome: marine biome (ENVO:00000447); feature: marine epipelagic mixed layer (ENVO:xxxxxxxxx); material: "saline water (ENVO:00002010), including plankton (ENVO:xxxxxxxx)" | depth 150 m | reverse complement strand
ACCTTAGAATACAATGATCACAATACTATATTATGTATTATCAACGACTATGAATCATATCAATCATCCAAGATTGTGATGGATAGAGATAACTTTAACCGTCTCAATGATTACTGTCTTGATAAGAATAATCCTTGGATAGACTTCACTATATCTAGAATGAAACACCTCGGATTGACAGGTAACGTCGAAGCAATAGCAAAAGATATTAGTGAACACTATAGAGACGAACGAATAGAGCGTTTCAAGTCATCTATTATATCTATAGATATAATGGGAAGACGATGGTTTGATAAGAAGTATGGTAACACTTACAACTCTTCAAGAGTTAAGGTTATCATCTATCACCCCTATATGCTCAACGACAAAAGGACTACTCTTATTGTACCATTCAGCTATGGATATGGTGACCAATATATAGTCAATGCAATAGACGCTATCAACGAACGGATAGAAGGTAAGGCAGTGGACTATTATGAGCACCGTAACCTTATCAGTTACTCCGTTATCGACGTTCGACGAAAGAAGGACCTGCACACATGTTAGACCCTGACAACATCATCTATCTTTTCCCAATAGCTATCTATCTATGGCTATTTATTATCTAACTTTACTTTCAAACTAGCCCCGATAGCAAGGGGCTTTTAACTCTACTTCAAGAGTATTTACTTTACAAACAAAAGGATAAAACTATGAACTATGACATGAACAAACAACATTCATTGGCTCTATTGCAAGGGCTACTCGGAAAAGTAGTAGCCGACGATCAAATTTTGATGTCTGATAACGACAGATGCGAGCTTGGGCTTGCCTTGCAAGTTGTCGAACGATTACAGATCGATCCCTACCAAGCAATAGCTAACCATTTTGAGGTTGATATAGCAGATATAGATCTCTATGTTGATGAGATAAATAATGATGATATCATCTTCCGGATAGCGGTTGATGATGTATCAACCATTGAATCGATAGTTGATATAATCAGAGGATACAACTGGAACACGGAAAAGGTTTTATGCTCAACGTTAAATGTATTTAACGTCAACAATATATCAATAGATATTTGTACTAGTAACAACATATCATCTTTCGTTGTTGCTGTTGACACAAAGAAATATTTTCAAGCAATAAGCTAAAGGAAACAATATGAAGAGAAGGACAACAGGATACAGGGCGCACGGCGCGCCCTCAGTGGTACGTGGTACCCGGATCTCTCTCGAGCTCGATAGCAGACTAGAGCTTATAGCTGCTCGTCTGGGTATATCGAAATCTCAAACCATAGCGGAGTGCGTACTTGCTCACGTTCTCCAGCTGGAGATAGAGCACGGTATAGCAAGTCCTCTCGAGGAGGATTGTAGTGGTATTGTCGGCAACACCATAGCAGAACCAATAGATAAATCAAAAGCAGAGGATAACAATGAAGAATAAAATACGGTTGGATTATATTATGATGCCTATTATCATGAAACATTTTCAGTTGTTCAATGAGAGAGCAGCAGATGGCCGAGGTCAAGCTGTATGGGATCTCTATCATGAGTATGTCAATGGTGTAGCAAAGCACGAGTGGAAACGATCATGCACACCGACCACGATCAGTGGTGTGATGCACGGAAAGAAGTATAGTCAGCTCATCACTCCCTCCGATGTTAGCTGTACTTGTCCTTCATTTAAATACTCTGCCGAAGGGCAAGAGACGTGCAAACATATTGCAGTGTTGTTGTTGTTGTTGTGGCAACATGAGCTATACTGGATAAATAAATAAGCAGGGCACATGAGCATGCCCTGCTTAATCTACAAACATCATAAGGATAAGATATGACAGATAAAAGAATAGCACAATCCAGGAAGAAGGGCAAGGCACATTTTATAGCAATCCCTTTCCAACTGGAGTGCAGCAAAGGAAAAAACTCAGAAGTCGAAGCGGCTTTCGAGTGGATGAAAATGAGGAGCTTGAATGTAGTACCAGCACAGAGAGAGCTTGCAGCCCGCTGGGGTTGGACACTTTACAAGGTTCGACAGTTCTGTTTGGCAATGGAAGAATGGTATGTATTGTATGCATCGAAAGGTGTTTCAATCACAAATCAATCACAAATCAATCAAGATTTTGGAGATGATCCCCAAGATACCGATGGTCAACTTTCAAAATCAATCAAGTTTCAATCAGTTTCCAATCACTCTCAATCGGAAACGCCCACCGATGGGGAGTTATCAGAGCCCTATAAACAATATAAATTAATAAATAATATTGGTGTTGTTATAAGGGTCCAGAGTACAGTTAGTGATGAGCTGTTACAGAGCAGTCACCATCCTAACAGTATCAAGCTTATATCGAAATGGTTGGAGTACTATGAAGCAGCAGGGTACACCTTTGATTGTATCCTTGCTCAAGACCTAGGTACGACGACAAGGGTATGCAGAGAAGGGCTTCTCGATGAGGCAATGGTCATTGTAGAGTGGTGCTTTACTGCTACCACTTGCGGCCGTGCTAAGTGGAGGAGAGAGAACGGATATATAAACCTGTACTCTCTCCTTGGGAGAGATGTTTTTGCAGAGAACCTGCAAAAGGCACGTAACTGGAAGAACAAACCACAACCAACACCAACAGAACCAACTACAAAACAATCTACAACAACAACTACTACTCGAATTAAATGGGAGAACCTATGAGTATGACAACTAAAATAGCACTCACACAAGCAATAGAAGATTACGCTGTTGCTTTCAACAAGAATGACCAATGGATACAAAGAGCCTGGCCTGTATGGGAAGGAGTCTTTGAGGACAGTCACCCCAAAGCTATCCTGAAAGGGTTTCAATCGGTGATAACAACGCCGCGGGAGTACCAGCCGAAGCTGTCTGATTTGGTTGGAGCTGTCAAGAAGGCTACGGTCGACCTTGGCCTTGGTGTCACTCATCAGCATCACGAGTACGCCCTATGTCCAGACTGTGAGTACCGACAAGGGTACGTGCGGACAGCTGCACACTATACTTGGATAGCACCGACCGAAGGAAGGTTCAAGCAGGGCGAGTATTATGTCAGCACGAAAATGAATATATGTGGATGTCAAGGTAGTCTCGATAGACTACAGGCAACAGGATCTCGAATGGCTGGTGAACGTCATATTAAATTACAAAGAGATGCACGAATAGAGCTTCACGAGTTTTTTCAAACCTGCAAGGACCTACCAACCTTGACACACAAGGAAACGATGAAGCCTGAAGAATATGCTGCACTGAAACAGAACAGTGGCAAGGGAACACACAAGTTCCGGCGCATCATCGATACTCTTATGTCAGGTAACCAAGAAGCAAGAGAAGCCATATTCAACCAGCCGAAACGACAACCAGAATGGGGCTATGATGATTAACATTAATGACTATCCAATACCCGACAATGCCATTGCACTGTCCGATAGACTATGGATGGGTAAATATATAGTTATCTTCTTTCCTAAGAGTGGTGGCTATGCCTTCCTGGATTCAGATGGACAGGTGAGAATAATAAACCAAATCATACTACAATCATTGCATAGGAGATTCAAACAATGACAATTAAATATACAGTCTGGCTATGTATCCCCGGAGAATCTACTATGTATACGGGAGATGGTGACTACTTGTCTTGGTGCTTTCAAGAATACAAAGCAGCCCAAGCAATTAAACCGAGTGACTTTCCGGAGAGAGAGAGATATCGCTCTGGATGGATAGAGATATATCTCAACAATGAGTTGGTACATACAACTCGCAAACAACTACAACAACTACAACTCTTTGGAGAACAACCATGAGTACGTTTAAAACTTTAAACGCTATCGATGTCAACAACAACACCAAGAAGAAGGGCAAGCTCACTTACCTCAGTTGGGCTTGGGCTTGGGCTGAACTGCTCAAGAGATACCCAGACAGTAAACGTATTGTTTATGAGGACATCCAGACCGGTCTACCCTATTGGAAAGACAGTGGTGGGGTAATCGTTAAAGTCGGTATTGTTGTTGGTGGTGTAGAACATATCAGCTATCTACCCTGTATGGATAATAGAATGAATGCCATTCAGCCGGACAAGGTGACATCTCGAGATGTCACTGATACAATACAAAGATGCACGGTCAAGGCGATAGCATTGCACGGGCTAGGTCTATACATCTATGCAGGAGAGGATCTTCCTGAGATGCCATTGCTGGAACCAGGAACACCAACCTTCGAACGAGCTCGAAGATGGATACGAACAGAGGGCGGATCCATCGAACAGGCCCGGTCGAAATATACCATTACCAAGGAGGTAGAGGATTTACTACTCAAGTAAGATAATGAGGGAATAAATAGGTCAGCTTCGTGCTGGCCTTTTTTATTTTATAATGCGCAATGCTTCCTTTAGATCAGATAGCTGTTGTGGTGCTACATCTGATTGGTGTACCAGTCTAGTATACAAGGTACTCAATACAAACTTACTTGCCTGCATCTTGGCCATATCATTACTGTCAGGACTACCCAGTATATATCCCATTGCCTCAATAGCAGGACATACCAGCTGGACTAGTCTTTCATCGAGAGCTTCAGGAGTCATCTCTTGCATAGGTAACAGTGTAAGTGGATGAGCTGTTGGAGGTTTGTATTCCCTGACTACCCTAGCAAATACTGGTATATTTTTTTTCCAGCCACGAATGGTATTGTGGTGAACACCAACAGCTTCGGCTACCTTGGGTATAGACCAACCTTCTGCTACTAGCTGAGCGGCCTTGAGCTGCTTGTGTGTTAAACCTGTTTTGTAATCACGCGGTGTTTTGTCCTTTGACATGTTCTATCCTCCAATCTGATACCCATTTAAATAAGTGTTGTCCTGGACAAGCTGTTTGTCCAAGCTCCATGTGTCCATAGATCTCACTAGCATCTAGATCAAACTGATCTAGTAAACCGCGCAAGAGCACAGACAACGATTGCTCTTGCCCTGGTGTCATAGCAAAATCTTCTGTTTCATAATTACCAACAACACAAATACCAATACTATTTTTATTATGACCTTTTACATGCGCACCTACTTTAGCAAAGGGGCGACCCATCATCATACTACCATCAGCTTCTATTACATAATGATACCCTACACCTGTCCAGCCTCGGTCCTTATGCCACTGGTCAATCATATCTCTGGTGGTATTTTGTTGAGATGATGCACTGTGATGTACAAAGATTTTATTGATACGTCTCATCATTTCCTGGTACCCTTCTTCTTCTTCTTGATTTTAATAGCAGCCAATTGTTTTTTGGCTTTGCTCTTGGTCATTGGTTTTTTGGTGGTGGTGTTTTTCACTTTGTATCCACCCTTAACTTTTTTTATAGGCATTACTTTTGTACATCCCTGGCTAAATCTTTTATCCGTAGCTCTTGCACTACCTGACTTATATTATCAACACTGCCCACCAATGCATCAACCTTTTTTTCCAACGCAACCAGTGCCTGAGCCTGGTCCTGTTGTAATGCTGCCTTCTCTGCTTGCAAATCTGCAATCACTTTATCATAACGACCACGTAACATGTCTTCTCGTTCAACTGCTTTTTCATTAAGACCATCCATCCTCCGTTGCAGACCCTTAGTTTGGAATACTAAGTATCCTGCAAAACCAGCAAGAGGACTACTGTTAATCAACAGGTCAACAAGAGATGCCTCATCCATTTTTACTCCAATGTCTCCGCTATGGTTTCGATGAGCGATGGCAAGATCTGAAAAGATGCCTCTTCAGCAATGGCCCACTTCTCTTTCTTGGTTATCCTGGTACCACCATCACTGGCCTCATCCTTGGCATCCTCTACTGCCTTCAATAGATTTAATATCAAGGGCATCATCCTACGAACGATGGCGATGGTTAGTTTTAATGCATTGCGATTCATATTTACTCCATTTTAATGTAATGATTGCCAGGAACTGCCAGCAAATATCTGCAGTTTGCTTAGGCTAAAATTATATATAACCAATCCGTTAGCAGGTGACGAAATTGCGTCTCGTTGAGTGGTGGTCAGTGTTGGAAATAAAACTCCTTTTGATGTAGACACAATGTTTAAAATAGCAGTAGCCTGAATATTAGCATTACCAATACCCACTGAATCAGAATCAGCAGTAACGCGAAACAGATTTGGCAGAGAGTTACCTGCAACGCGAAAATCCAAATCGACTTGACCAGCATTAATATCAAAACTGAATGTATCTCCACCATCTTCTTTTCCAACCTGCCATGCCAGAACAGAGGTGCCATTATCCATAACATTGCAGCGTAATTCACCACCCTCAGATCCATCAGATACATCACTAGCCCTAACGACAAAATTAGCGTACTCCACTGGCTCAGGAGGACCAGCATCATTTTCACCATTAAATGCCATTTTAGCAATTTCCATATCATCAGAGACATGTCCCAGTTTATTAAACCGTAGCATCGGTGGTTTGTCAGCACTATCGTTAGAGTTAATCAGCTCAATCAATGGATTGGTTTCTGCTGCTGTACTCTCAATAACAACTGAAGACTTAGCAGCAACAGCATCGTTTTTCATTTGCAAAAGTATTGTATTAACTGCTGCTGTATTATCGTTGGTAATGTCAATCAATGATCGATCATCTGTTGTACTACTATCAGATACAATCTTGGCTATTGCTCCTGTTGTCAGTGCATTTGCCTCGATGTCTATAACATCTGCTGTTGTATTGGCTGCAATAATCTCAAGTGCTTTCTGGTCTACATCATTTGAGTTGAGCTGCACCAATGGTACACCAGTCGCTCCTGCTGTAGCGTGGTTCGTTATCTCCAGTGTTGCTGCTGGTGCATCAGTACTATCACCTATTGATACTCGATTGTTATCACAATCAACAAACAGCATATGCGTTTCATCGTCACTCTCAACTCTGAAATCTACATCACCAGACAGGTCATTAATTACAAACTCATCCTGTGTACCCTCACTACACCTGGCGATCTCTACACCACCAGCCTCAAACGCAATGATATCACCAGCATTAAAAAATGCAATGCGTGTATCTGTATCTCCATCGTGTGCTAAAAACTTTGCAAAGTATACATTTGTTGGTAGCGTAACATCAGCACTAAATGTTTTAGCACCAGTAAATGTTTGGGTACCAGATAGGTGTGCTGTGTCAGCATCCAGGTATGCACTTGCAATTGCTGTTCCCTCCCAAGTACCAGTAGCAATAGTACCAAGAGCAGTGATTTGAGTTTGACTAGCATCAACACCAATCACACTGCTACTAGCTGTCAATCCAGTACCAGCAAACAATGTAGCTACATCAGCCAATGCCTCTTTGGATTGTGTACCAGTGGCACCACCATCCAGGAACAGGATGTAATCACCATCAGCGATAGCCGCTTCTGGAGCTTCCGTTAAATCTACATTAAATGTAGTAGTATCTAAATCCAGTAGACTGCCTGCTGAATATGTAGTACCACCAGTAGCAGCAATGGTAATACTACCGTCAGCATTGGTGATAGTGATATTGCTTCCTGCTGTCAATGTAGCAACGGCAGGACCAGATGTACCACCAATCAACAGCTCTCCATTGGCATCCATCACAGCAGCAGCCAATGTATCTGTGCCTGTATCCTGAGAGATAATCACAGATTTATCTGCAAATGCAGTAGCACCAGTACCACCCTGGGCAACGGCTAGATTAGCAACGTTGAGAGTAACATCTCCACTGTTACCACCACCAGACAATCCGGTACCAGCCACAACGGATGTAATATCTCCAACAAATGCTGGCGTTGTACCTGTTGTCAACTGGATGTCATCACCAGCATCAGTGGTAAAATACAGTTCATTTGGTGTGGCTGTCTTAACCCATAGTTGCCCATAGGCTGCTGTATCACTATCAGCATTGGCCTGTTCTTTCAAGGTAACGGTACCATCCACAGTTAACTTTGTCTTGGGGTCAGCCAATCCTATTCCAACCCTGTCTGTAGTGTCATTGACTACCAATGTTTCACTGTCTATATCTGCTCCAGTTCGCACTGTGAGCTCTGTTAAAGTGGTAGAACCACCAAGTTCGTAAGGTCGTACAATAGCCATGATAATCTCCTACTCAGACCAAGTTATCGTTACTGAATCAATCGTTACTGTTCCAGCATCTGTTTTATAAAACACATACACCGTATCGTTAACTGGTGTTGATTGAACAAAATCCAAAACATATGTTACAGATCCTTTTGTTGCTGTTGTTATACCATTAGTCAATACACCACCAACACCATCAGCGATGGTTATATCTCCATCAGAATCTGTTGTCATTTGAAAGTCTGTTTGAGTAGCACCACCAGCAATAGATGATACCTGTATAGTAATCCCTCCGGATCTACCACGCCAAGGAGATCCGGCAGGATAACTGCCCAATGTTAATGTATGTTTTTTACTGGTTGAATAGGTAGTACCAACACTAGCTATTGCTGTTGTATCTCGGACTGGTGGCATAATAGTCATGACTACTCCTTGTATAGTTTAATTAAATCTCTTTCAATACGACTTCGTTCTTGGAAGTACATATCAAGAATGTCTTGTTGTGGAAGGCTTGTTTCCAAGCCGAATAAATATCCTATTGGTGTTGGTGTTCCATATCGCTTGACATCTACCCTCTCCTGTACATCAGCAAATGGCGATACTATAGTTTCACTATCGGTTGCCATTACTGCCTTCCAATAATCCCGAAGGTTCCTGGAGACACCAATCAATGTTAATGCCAGCATATGACGAGCAAAACGATTCTTCTCTTTGTCAGGTAGATAGTATTGTTCTTCATAGTCTCCCCAGATTGGCTTCTGAATACGACGTTCACCGATTGGTCTAGTTTCTATTCCAAAGTATTGCTTGAACTCAGGCCATATATCAAATGCTTTGGCTGCATATATTATTTCTGGAGGCACAGTACTACTGTGTTTGTCTGTCCAGCTTTTAATTCCAAAGTCAATTACTGGTCTTGTTTGTCCGTCTTTGAAAAACTTTAATACACTTTCCTCAATTTGTTCTAATCCAAACATAGGAGCTGCACACATCATTGCAATGTTAACAAAGGTTTCATAGCTTTCAACATATGGATTACTTAGACCAAATGCATAGGAGGATCGACCATCTATCTCCTCTTTAAAGATGGCATACAATCTAGCGTGTGCTGCATCATTACCTTCTAACCAAGCACCAGCCTCATTCTGTTGTTTCTGTGAAGCTCTTATTACAGATGCCAAGTAGTTATGACCAGCATCACCAACAACACTTTTATAGGTAGCATTGATTGTCTCTGAAAGTATCTGTCGAGCAAAGGACCAGAACATTGTGTATCTATTAAACCATTCTTTTTCAACCGAGGACATTGCCCCGTAGTCAAGCAATGATTTCTTGGCCAAGTCTACCGCCTGATCTATGGGCATATCATCAGCCAGGGCAGAATAAAACACAGCTCGTCTGTATGTTAAATCAGATGCATCAGCAAACTTACTAAACAGATTACGTTGCGATGGATCTAGCTGTGTTAAGAGTGTTGCCCATTTTGGATTTATTTCTTCTCCTGTTATCTTCATTCCACCAGCACGTAAGGTTTCACGAGCTTGGCCTTCATAAAACTCTACTCTCCCACGGGTTAATCCTAAGTTGAATTGGTCCTCCATCATACGTAGTTCTTTTGCTGTGTAAGCTCGACCACCCTTAGATGTAAATACAACTTTGGCATCTGGTATCTGAGTAATAGATGTAGCCTGTCTCATTGCTGCAAAAGCTCGTCGAGATCCCAATGTCTTTAATGTACGTTGCAATCCTACTGTACCCAACATTATGATAGGACCACTAAATATATTTACACCAATGTATCTAGTACCAGGAGCAGGCCAACCACCAAGCATACCTTGTGTCATTGAACGTCTCAACCAAGATATACTATTGCTAAGCATATTCCCAAGCACCTCTCCACTTTCGGGGTCAGCCTTGCGCAAACTATTAATCATCGTCCTAAGTTTTGTACTACCTGAAATAACATACATTTGTTCAAATGACTTGGCTATCTCATCACCATACAATCCTGCATACTCTGTATTTCGAATACGTTTAAGTAAAGGAAGATTTTCTGTAAGACCATTCACCAAATCATTACCAACAGCAATACCATTGGCACGATAAAAACGTTTCAGATCATCAAGGGTATCTTGTACAACAGACAAAGAAGGGTCACCATAATATGTACCATTTGGGGGCTTTCCATCAAAGAAGATACGCCATACATTATCCTTTGCTTCCTGGATAATGTTATCAACAACAGCTTTATTTCCTTTTGGTTTTGGTCCACCTAGCTGTCTTCCTGTTAATGGTACATCTCCAACAGTAATAACATCTCTGATTATTTCCTCTACCATTCTATCCAAAGTAGCTTTGGGAAAATCTAAGATACTTTCAAGCTCTCGCCTCATCGAAAATAAATCAGGGTCCAATGTGTTTTGTTCTTCAATCATCGTTCTGATTCTATTTACTATCTTTGCTCTTTGAGTAGGAGATACTTTTGTCACCAAATCAAAATGTTTATTTGCAAACAGTCTACCCAATGATGCACTGACCTCTCTTAGGTATTGTCGATTAACAGAAATACCTGCTTCTTCTAATGCAGTAAATGTACGTACAAACATATCATCATACTGATCTGTCAATGGTCTAAGGTTAACTTCCATATTCAAAGATGTGTATTGAGGATAATACTCTAAACGATAGTTGGGGTTTTGGTCTATCCATTCTGCTTGCAACTTAGATACTACATCACCTCTTCTAGAACCAATAATGAATTCAATAAAAGGTATTGGTGGTGTTGGTATTCCTTTGATGGAAGCTTTTGTTGGTATGACTTTAACTGAGGTTCGCAATGTTTGTAAGCCGTATCGTTCTTGTATTGCATTGGCTACATTGGTAAAGTTTGTATATGTTAAATCTGCTATCAGTGATTCGGTTGGTCGTAAAGACAGAGCTCCTTCAGGCTGTAAAAACTTTCGTAGGCCTGAGCTATTTGGGAAACGACTTTCCATTACAGCAGCACCGAAATATGTATTCAGCATCTCTTGCCAACTATCAAGCTTAATAAAATACAGCCCATAATCATACACCAATTGTTCTATGTCTGCTGTTTTTCCTGCTCTTTCTAGACGTGCAACCTCATCAAGTATTTGCTGTCGATATCGTGGCTTCACAAAAGTATTCAAATACTCAACACTAGAACCATCAAAGCCTCTATCAATAACTGTTTTAATTGCTTGTACAAAGGGTTCTCGTCTCATTTGATAGGCATCTAAACCCATCTCATCAAGAGCAGCAACAGGACTTTTTAATTGCTTTGACTTTGCTTTGAAGTCTTTATCAAATTGCGAATATACTGTATCAACAATATCATTGGTTCTCTTTTCCAGCTGGATAAAATCAGCATTAACATTAACACCTACTTCAGGAAACAAACCAGTACGTTGTGAGCGTAGTGCTTTCCATCCATTGACTACATCTTTGGCTATTTGTCCAAAGGCTCCTCTTGATATTTGCTCACCAAACTCTTTGGCTTCACCAAGAGCAATGACATCTCCTCTTGCTTCTGGTGCTGCCAATGCACGTCTGTATTGCTCACCACCTTCACGGAGTTTGAAAGCATC
>TARA_R100001594_G_scaffold51807_1_pt1 | contig 11665 bp, 15 predicted proteins | sample TARA_R100001594 | Tara Oceans TARA_R100001594 (sample SAMEA2622752) | marine metagenome | biome: marine biome (ENVO:00000447); feature: marine epipelagic mixed layer (ENVO:xxxxxxxxx); material: "saline water (ENVO:00002010), including plankton (ENVO:xxxxxxxx)" | depth 150 m | reverse complement strand
TGCGCCGGCGCCGCCAGCCACTGCGCCGGCCGCCATGGCGGATGTTTCTTCGATATCGGATGTAAGACCAAGCAACTTAAGAACATTATCGACGTTTTCTTCGCCGACAAAATCAGCTATTTCAGCACGATTATTTTCTGGATCGCCCAACGCGTTTCTAAGATCGGTGGCACTATATGGTTCGCCTTCTGGCCTGGTAGTTGGTACGACAGCTGTTTCGGCCGGACTCATCAGTTCTACGCCATCCTTAATATATTGTTCTGCGCCTTTCCAGCGCGCGACATCACCACCTTTGGTGCTAGCTCCCAAAATGATCTTTGTGCCTTCCGGCAACGGTCCATCCTTACCGACATATTCGTATGCAGCAGTCAGGGGAGATGCGTGGGTGGATATGAAGATGTCGACATTGGGAATATCAGCAGTCAATAATTCCCAAATTGCTTTAGAATCTTCGGCAGTTATCTCCTTTCCGTTTGGAAGATATCGACCACCCTTCGTAGGCCTTGATATCAAAACAATAACTTCATCAGCCATCCCAGCATACTGTTCTACCATAGCAAGGTGTCCCTTGTGAGGCGGCTTAAATGCCCCAGGCACTACAGCCACAGTTTTTGGATAATCTGAATCAACAACAGGATCCTCATCTTCGTCGTCTAAAGGCAATCCCAAATCTTGATCAGCATAGTGTCTCCACTCGTACCAATCATGAGCAGTCGGGAAATCATCATCTTGCTCTTCGAGGATGCCCTTAACATACCCCACAACAGCGTTGTAGACGGTCGGTAAGGCATTTTCTTCCGAAACGATATCCACGATAGGCATTCCATCTAAAATGTCCTCATAAACGGATTGTGGGAGTTTTGTGTACTTGTGTTCTGCGCCTTTAATTTCATCAAGCCATTCTTGTAGAGATTTGGTGACGTGCTTGTCTTTCGAAATATGAATGGTGAAGTCATTTGACTGAGTCTCGTTTTCGGTCATTCCTGATCTCCTGGCTCTTCCAATAATCTGGTTAGCCATCGCAAATGCGCCTGTTAATTTATAGATGTTATCTGATCCGGGAGGGTACTCAAACACAACCCCTTCCATAGAGGATGCAAGATTTTCAATATTACCAAGCTTAGAAAGCTGTTTGTCGATAAGTGCACCCATTTTATCATCGCCAGATGCTTGAAGGTTTTTGAGGTAAGCAATTGACTGTTCAAGTTCTGCCCGCATGCGAGCGACTTCTTCGTCATTATCACTTACAAAATAGCTCTTAACTCCTCGAAGCACCTCAATAGCAAAATCGCTGATGGCTACCTCTAGAGGATTTAGAACGCTAGCGATATATTTTCGAGATTTAGTTTTGGAACCAAGATTAGAAACAGTTGTTTGAAGCTCTTTCGGGAGACCCTTCTTGAGTTTGACTACTGTAATTCCCTGCTCTTTGGCTTCGTCCGGGTGAAGCATTAAGGTGATTAGTTTATCTGTAATATCTTGTGGCAAATCTACTTGTTCTGCGTATTTTCTAACTACGAGTTCAACATAGTCGCCTACGGTAGCATCCATACCAACGGGCGCTGCAAATTGTTGAATCTTTGATGTTACGTCTTCAAGCGCTGTTCCATCGGCGAGCTTCTTGAGGGCCACAATCTTTGGGCCATTAACACTCCATTGTTCTTGACCAACTGTCTCTATCGCACCATCGATTAGTCCAGCCAGTTTTGTAAATTTTTGTTTTGTTAGTTGTCTCATCTCCGGAGTTTCGTCTTCGGCTCCAAAGTACTGCAATCCGTGAAGGACAACGTTGGGAGAAGAATAGAGAATAATATTAGGATTCTTAGGATACATTATCTCCATATTAACGTAGCGCTCGCCATCTGCAAAGATGGCCTCTAAATCTTCTCCAGTAAGTTTACGCAATGCTGCCGATACTGCTTTAAATCCGTTTGTAAAGGCATTTTCAGCCGGATGTCCCTTCCATTTACTAATGTACTCATCGGTGGTCATACCACCTTTTCTAACATCCCCGGCATTTCTTGCGGTTTTAATTTCACCAGAAGAATCGACGGTCAAAAACAAATTCTGACCGTCGACCTTCTCTGTAGCATTATCAATCTCAGCATTCGCAACTTTGCCGAGGATATCAACAATTTCATTGAAAGTTAGCTCAGTGTCTTCCGACAAGTGAGCCATGTGTCCGGCTACGCCACCCATTACTCATCTCCTTGCGATTCTTCCAATAAGCTCAATTTCTCCATAAGTACGCTGTTTTCATTCTGTAGGCGTTTGGCGTAGCGCTTTACTTCTCGCAAATGTTGCTTAGCAAGAGACATCCTTCTTTTCTCGGTCATGGTACGAGGTTTAAGATTGGAAATTATTTCTTCAAGACCTTGAATATAGGTAAAGATAGTTCTCTCTTCCAAGCTTTCATTAAGAAAGTTTTTCCATGTTGAATTTAAAGACACTTCGGGGTCCTCCATTTGTTGAAGCCAGAGTAAATCAAGTATAAATTGTTGTTTAAGTTTTTTGAGTTCAATTCGAACATTAACTTTTAGATTTCCTGCCCATTTTTACGACGTTCCTTAATAATAGTAATTGCTTGCTGGAGCGCCGAACGAATCTGATCCTCAGAATAGCGTCCAGAATTCTTTTCAAACAAATCCTTTACTGCCGCCCCAAGAGTTTCCTCTGTGATTTCGGCTTGCTTGCTTTCGTGCATGCCTTCATCTTCATACTTGTCGTGATCATACTCGGCTTCATGACGCTCATAATCGCGGTCTTCTTTGAGTGCGCGCAAGTGATGCTCCATCTCGCGGATGTGGTCATCGTCAGCGTGTTCGTTCTTCCATTGGTGCCATGTTTCGTCCTCGCCGCTTTCTTCGTCAACTCTTCCCATCTCTTCGCGCTCTTCTTCAGTTTCACCGGTGAAAGCAGCTCCACCCTTCTCGGTCTCATCACCTTTTTTGAAGGCTGCAGCCTCTTGAAGCTCTTCTTCTTCAAGCGCTTCTTGCGCCTCTTCCTCTTTCATGTGACCATACGAGGTGTCCTTGCCATCAGGCTCTAGGCCAGTGTTCTTGTCGGCGTCTTCTTCTTCGACAGCCTCTTCTTGAACCTCGCCTGTGCCGTTAAATTCATCAAACTCTTGTAGAGTATTAAATTTGAATCCCCACGCTTCTGATAGAAGGGTAGAAATTTCGTTGTTTTTCCAATCTTTTGTAGACATCTGTTTTTCTCCTTTTTGTAGATGTTCGTAATAAATAGTGTTTTCGGCTTTTAACCGATCCTCAAAATCTCTCAAAGCCATGCTGCCTTTACTGTTGGCTTCAAATTCCATTGCTCTTAGGTGAGGATTCTCTTGAGCGTAACCCTCACCCATATCGTCATCGCCGACCTCGTCGAACTTTCCATCGCAATTTTGCTTGTGGTGAACAAGTTCGTGACCAAGCGATCTTAAAACGTCTTTGGGGTGCCGACCCGTAACATAAACTGTAATCGACTTCTGTGCCGGGTCATAGTACGCGGTTTTTCCAAGAGGATTCTTTGCGTTTTCAGCATCCTGCCTTAAAAATAGCCGCGGCGGATCGTCAAACCCTATGTGCTGTTGCGCAAAGGGCATAAATTGCTGAATTAAATCTTTTAATACATCAATCATGATAAATAATTCTCACCTTCTTTAAATAGTCCTATTTTTTTGCTATTGGTGATTAACTGGTAATATTTTCGCCCTTAGCTGCGGGCCTAAGACTCATAGTAAAAAATTCTAGCTCTGTGTCAGTCGAATTCACGGGCATTACTTTTGAAATAGAGACTAGCCGGTTTGATCTTATTTCGTTGTTTATTTTGAGTAATATACCATAATGGTGAACCCATTTTTCTAATTTCGAACTCCATGTCGACCACTCTACAAGATCCCCTACCTCAAATTCTTTCGAGTGATCTCCACCAAAGACCTTTTCATCAGCCATGGCGCGAAGCTCCCTTGTAGGAGACCATCCAAGAACACACTCCTCTTTTTAGCAGTGCGTTTAGTTTCTCAGTGGCTACATCCGCATCGTTATAGGGCCCCTCGTTGTGTATTTCTCCTACAGTAGTGTCTTTGTACCTAACAATAAAGATCTTTTCAGAGACTGGCTCTTGTCGGTAATATTTTCTTTTCTTTGTCGACATGCACTTAAATAGTGAGGTTTAAGACACCGACACACATCTATTTGAAATTATTCTTCTTTGACCTTCTGATATAGGAGAATAGCCAATAGGGTAATAACTGTGAATTCAAAATTGCTAGCACCGTAAATCGCCCAAGAAGTTACAACCACCAAGAGCATCTTCCAAAAATTACCAAATGTAAATAACATCAATCAAATCCTATTAGGACCAACTCGTCAGCTTCAATTTCGACAATTAGGCCACTCGTAGTATATATCAAACTTTTGCCGTTTTTAAGCTCTTCAATAACATAAGCACCGAGCCCCCGCGTAACTCGCACCAGTTCACGCGACATGGGATCAAAGCAATACATATAGCCTTTTCCACGAATAAGCAATTCTGGAAGAAGTTCTCCATCAAGATTATCAAAATCTCCAGAAATCTGCTGAAGAATCTTTTTTAGCTTTTTCTCTTGACGGTTAAGGGGTTTTTTCTTTTTGGTAGTCATCACTGTAACTACTGTTCAGTAATGACAAATTGATCTCACCGTTACCCCGATAAATCTGCACCGTATCTAAAAGAAGTGATTTATTTAATTCTCCAAAAATATCTTCTTCTTTTTCCATGAAAAAAACTTTGTCGTATGATATCCATTTAATGGTGAATGTCTTTACGTCGTGTGAAATAACAAGCCCGACCTGTAACGGCCTCTTGATGGCTGGGTGAGTTTTTGCTAGCAAATCGCCGGTTCTAAATGTCCACATAACACAAATATAACCTTTTATTAAAATTACGCAACTATATTATGTGAGCGTACGTCAGAATGAATCCGGTCAAAGCTTGCACAATCATAAAGATGGTGATCGCCCTGGTCTTGAAGGTCTTAAGATCACCAATCTCTTCAAGCGCGGTTTTCAATTGTGCGGGAGAGGCCACATCATCTATCTTCTCCTTCCAGATTTTAATATCCTGCACTCGGTCTTCTTTTGCTTTAAGTTCGGTCAGTTGACCCTTAACATCTTGCAATTCAGTCCGCAGAGCTTCGATTCCGCTTGAAAGAGTTTCAAGCTGTTGTAATACCAATTTAGAGTATGTTTCCCATCCATTTGAGTCGGTCATTGTTGGTTCCTCCACCGCTCTTAATTAGTTGGGACGTCCGCATTCAATCCGTTGAATACTGTATTGGCCGTCATTATTGATAACTTTGTTTATTACCAGCTCAAAATCGATTGGTTTGATATCAGCGATAGCCGGGTTTTCACATACCTTTTCTAGAACATCATTAATATTCTTTTCAGAATCTTCATAATATTCAATTTTATTAATATTTGATTTTCCGTCCGGCATGAGCTTTTGTCGAAGCATATTAACCATCACATCACCCTTGGATTCTCCTTGTGTTGCGATGGCGCGCACTTTTGAAGAGTCAATGCCGATCTCATCCAAGTAATCCAAAATAGGGCCCAAAGAGTTACCCCGTCGTGCCGTCATTATGTATGTTTTTGCATCTTCAGGCGATTCCCGCAATTTATCGGTAACCAGAGTAATTTCTAGAGGATTCTTAACAATAGAAAAATCACTTAAGTCAATCTGGTATCCCAGCTCCATTAATTGATCTACGGCGTCAAAAGCTTCTATGTCCTCTTTCGCCGCTGCAGCGTTCATATACTCTTCAAACTCTTGTTGGTCACGCAGGGTCGCCTCAGAGCCGTCGGGGGCTTTAACACGTGTTTCTGACTCCGTATGGGCTATTGTTTCGTCGAAGTCGAAGATGCGAAGGGTTGTAATGGGTTCAATCTCTTCGTTTATGAATTTTCGCCAATTTTCAAGTAGGAGTTTCATTTAACAATATTGCCGGTAAAAGTCACAGTATCCGCGGTCATTGTCGAGACCCTTCCGGAGATATTTAAATCAATAGTGCCTCCGCTTTGCGCACCGGACATCTTCTCTGCAAACTTTTCTCTTGCCCAATTTCCCACGAATGTTCGTTTCATACTTGGCATCAGTTTTTGTAAATGTGATGGAATATCTAAAGTTAAACTATATGAACCATCATCATTTTTTACTATCTCGGATGTGTCTTCTGTTTTATCTACCTGTTGTGTTTTCTCGCCAGTATCGGTATCCCCAGTGTCTTGAGCCATAGCAGGACTAGCTGCGCCGGCAAGTGCTGCCCCAAGAGCCAATTTCGAAGCTAACCCCTCTTCGACTTCGTTCTGATCTTCTTTCAAATACTCTCGCCAGTTTTCCATTAAAAGTTTCATTTACAATCTCCAGCACACTCCCCAGCATTCCAACACCCACAGCAACAGCAACATCTGCCGACTGTAAGATCGGCCAGCATTCTCATTCCGCTGCGCAATATTTCAAGTAATGAATTCATTTGATTTCGTCGACAGAATAATCAATTTCATCGTCAAAGTTGGTGCGCAATTTAACCATTGAATTAAATTGGGCCCTCTTGCGATCAAGAACCAGCGATCCTTGTGGTTTTACTAGTTCACCAGCAACCTCAACTCCTTCGAAATCGATTTCGGTTCTCTCCTTGTAAATAACTTTTGGCTCTTCTTCTTTGGTGTCGTCGGCATATGCAACTCCAGAGAGCATAAATAATACTAAATACTTCATTTTTTATTCCTCTGCGTCATCTCCTTCAGACATTCAATTTTGTCGGAGACCGCTGTAGTATATAGAAAGGGGAAAAGAGAATGGACGAGACACTTTAATTCTAGCTTTTTGAGAAACCATATAATCTTCCAAGCGCCCCACATATGCTGAAGATAGGTTTCGCCCTGCTCATGGGGGTGTTTGGTGAATTTAGTCACCGCCAAACACCTCATACAGTTCCGCTTCCGAATCTTCATCTAAAATGGTGGCCACCAAGTGAACTCTTGGCTCATTTCCGCCATTTAAAGCTGTGTGATACTTCATAGTATTCATATAGTACACGCTCCCATCTGCCTTCATGTGATACGCTCGGGATTCTACAACCATAAGTGCTCCCGGGTTGGTAATGATAGGTATGTGTAAACGGTTCTCCGGATCTCTATGATAACTCAAAGAAGAACGACTGTCAAGCTTTAATATCCTTACTCTCCCAAGTCGAAAGTGTTGTGAAAGAGTATCATAGACATTTTTAAAGTATGTTTGCATCAAAAGAGGTTCAAAAATTCGGTATGCGTCTTCGTTAACGAACCTCTCCACTTGGATTTCATTATAGTTCTCATCATGTGTCCAGAAGATTCCGCGAGGATCGCTATCATGGCCATCACTATGAGTTAAACTAATGCAATTGACTAATTTCCCTGAAAATCCAATTTCTTTGACGGCGTAGTTATAGGCATCTTTTAATGCAGCTGCATCAAAATGGATATTGAGTTTTCTAAACCTATCCGGCATATTAGTTCTCGTAAACAATATCTTCTTGCTTCTGCCTAACTAAGTCAGCTGCCTGAAGAGAATCTTTGGGATCCACTTCTTTAAGTATTAAGTTGCCAGTTTTAGGTTCGTAATACATTCCAATTAAATCGCCTTTTGCAACGCTTTTTAATTCTTTTTCGGTAATCGTTAGCTTGCCGCCATTCTTTTTAACGACCGCTACAAGTAACGAAAATAAATATTCTGGATCATTTAAGTATTGACTCATTCTCCACACTCCGTATCACTTTCGCCCAAATTAGCATTAATGATCGATTGTATTTCACCAACATTGTCCGAATACCAACTCGTTGCGGCTGCATCAGCCCACTGGTGATGTTCGCCAACTTCAATAAGCAATCCTTTGGACTCCAAACTATCAACCACGGCCTTTCGTAAAACGCCGCCGGAATTCCTTGAGATGCTGCCGTATGTGTTAACATGACACAAACAATCTAGTTCGTCCCAAGTTACGGTCTTGCCCCCAACATCAAATTCTGTATCACCTCTCATTATAGTCCTCCAGTTGTCTTCGATGCACCCAAATACCCTTTCCAAGTCCTAACTAAGTGTTCATCCAAGTTCTGCTGTATGGACGCCGGCAAGCGAGCATTAAGGATTTGTTTCATTGTCCAGTTAAAGAGGTTGCTAAGAGTATCTTCATCATCCATATCGCCAGTAACCAGTTCTTTAAACAATGCCGTCATTTCGTCAGGATCATCGGCAGTTACACCAAATGTTATATCAAATTTGACTTCTCCAGCATGTTCAACGGCACTCGCATTCACAATTGGAAGATAATACTCCACTCCCAAATCTGAACGTGGGCGTTTTAAAAGCTCTTTTCTAATTTCCAGCTTCCAATCGCGAGAATCCAAAATATCAAATAATATTTGGGGGTTAACTCCCCACTGTTCAGGATCAAAATAGTGTGTGGTTGTTGCTGTTGTTTGGTATGACTCCTCGCGCTCGCCATCAGATTCCACATCCCACTCATAAGATGATAATTCGCCATCATCCACTTCTATTGCGAGCTTCATATACTCTGCACCCACCATAAACCCTTCTCTTTTGAATATCTCAGTTAGGCCGGCCTTAACATTGTCCCTTAAGTCATCGACTTTATCGAGAGTTTGACAAAATTCATTATACCCATCAGGGCTGTATGCAATATTGTTGTTTTCAAATTCAATTTTTTGGGATTCACCATGCAACCATACGTGACTTGGGGTTTCTGTGTCTATTTTAAAGCGAAGGGCTACTTTATCGCCCACAACGGATATACGCGAGGTACTCTCTTCGTTTATAAACCCCCATCCGTATTCTCGTAACTCTGCTAATGCGCTATCTGCGTCATAATCCCACGACGGAATTCTTGCCCACTCGTCTTTATCCCAAATGATCTTCATTGAGCCCCAACATTGGATGAAATAATCCCCACCGCCATCATCTTCTACGGCAAATTCAGTTTTGCAGGCAGCGTAATTGCGATTCCACTCGCTAGCAATTTCTCCACACTCATCTGCCCATATTTCATCAATATTGCTGATTAAGCTGGCGTCGATTGCATCCTCTGTATCGCTATTTTGGCGGATGGTTCCCTCAAAATCGGTAACTCCTGTTAGGTTGGCCAGGAGCTTTCTGCGACCTCCAGCGCCGGCAGTGTCTTCATATGATCCTCCAAATATCCAAAAGCGCTCTAAATTAACATTTTCGCCTTCTTTCGGCATATTCTCAATTTCGCTGGCTTGGTTTTTCTGAGCCCAGCCAGTTACGCGGTCTACAAGTCCAGGAATGCCGGCGCCATAGGTTCTGGTCTCCGGTACAGCCAGTTCTGTGCCCTCGTCCCAGCGTTTCGGGCTATCAGAGTCATAATACCTCATCTGGCGCAATCTAACGCGAGAGAGGGGCGTCAGAGGGCCATCAAATGCACGTTGCGCATCGTCAAATATCTCATGCTTCTGAAATTCTTCTTCATCTTCGATGCGGGTGATAGGATAGTCATCTTCCCATCCACCATAATGATTATCTAATGCTTCGGTTTCTACAACATAAGCTACGGCACCGTGCCCTCGTGCCTCTGCGACAGCACACTTATAATACGAAGTATCGCCGCCACGCCGACTTGGGGGGCTGTGACACGAGGAAATCTTGTCAAAATCACTCATTCTCATCACGTCAACCGGATGTCGGGTCAAAATGATAGAATATTTATTACTTTCGAGATCTTCGATGTTCTTTTTGATATATCCGGCGTTTTCTTGCCAATATTTGGCCAACTCCGGCAGTTTTGTAATTTTTCCTTGCTCAGCTTCTTCATATGAACCATAATACTTTCTTAAACCGCTTATAGAGTCGGTTCCGGCGTATAATTCAAGCCCATTTTGGATTTGGTAGAGTCGTTTGAGTTCATCGGTGGATAAAGCGTCTCTGATCTGTCCGATACTAAAACTGGCTCCCCATGCATTGTCTTGACGCCCGTCCCACACCTCATGGGCTATTTTTTGTCTAATTTTCTTGTAATCTTGCAATAATTTGTCTAATTTAGCAAAATATTTGCCGATTTTCATCTGAAATTTGCGATTTACCGTCTTTACGTCACCACTGCCCATAATAGAGCTTACAAACGCCTCGTCATTCTCAATTGATGCTTCTGTCCACTGTCTTTGAGCCGAAACCAGCCCCTTTTCCCAGTCAACAGTCAATCCGAGTACTTGTTCAAGCTCCTCAACGAACTGACCAAGCTCAGATTGGTTATCCATCGTCGGAAAATCGATAATTTTGCGCATTTTGCCGCCAAAGAGATCATTAAAGGCCAAATCTTCGCCTTTTAGGTCTTCAATAACGTCTACTATCACATCATATTCTTGATCGGTGATTTCCCGAAGCAATTTTTCGGGTTTTTTATCGAAAATATCGAAATTTTCCAATAATTCGGCTGTTTTTAGCAGGAGTTCTTCATCATTTAGCATTTTTTGACATCTCTATGGCTTTCTCCAATAAATAGATCGGAATTTCGGTATTCTCGATGTCTTTTATATCATCAATCGTCGCCCATTTGTATGCATCGTGCTCGATTTCGTCTGTTTTTGGGTTGGGCTTGTCGACATTAACTGTGCCGGTCCATTTTTGAGTCAAAAAATAATGCTTTTTATCTCTTGGTTCGCCCAAATAGGTAAGATCACCCATCTCACAGGTCAGTCCTGCCTCTTCCTCCAGTTCTCTCAGGGCCCCTGATTCAATTGAACTGTCTTCATCGTCGATATGACCCCCTGGTAGTGTCCATTGGCCACCTCGTTCATCAATATCTGACCGTCTAATAATCAAAAATTGCTGTTCATCATTGAGACAAACAACAACCCCGACGGTCTTTAGCTCACCTTCAGTGAGAAAATCATTCCAAGAGTACTTCATTTACAAGCTTTGGGTCTTTTTCCAGGGTATTCATTACAAAATGCACGAATAGCTTTGTCTATCTTAAGACGATTAATCGGTGCTACCCATATCATGTTCTCCTGAACTTGGATATCTGGGTAATATTCAACGTCCACACCGTATAATACTCCAATTTGACGTCCGTTTGTATCATAAATCACAGAACCAGAGCACCCAAACCATCCATAAGTTTGAAGAATAATCTCCTTTCCTCCGGGAACCTCTTCTTTGTTCTCATGGCCGGCAACACGGCCCACGAAAGACATTAATTTATGATGAGAAGGGTACCCAGAATAGAAAATTTCTGTTCCAACACTCGCTGTTTCTTTAATCGGAGTAAATTTCATAGGTTTAATCGTTTTAAAATGATTGCTAACGTATAATACAGCAATATCATTCAACTCATCAGAATATATCAAGTGCGCAAGGTGAGATTCTTCTTTGTGGCTTACCAAATAAGACGTTCCGAGAGCCCCATCGGTCACATGTTGCGCTGTTATAACAATATGAATGTCTTTGTAGCGAATATAAGAGCCAGAGCCGTGTCCTCCGCTCCATGGAACACTAACACGCACAGCGGCTTGTCTAATAGATTTCTCAATTGAGCTGTGGCCAGTTTCTACATGTTCAACTGGTAATTTGGGCTTATAGTCCGCGCCATGAGCCACGCCGCCAACCATAA
>TARA_R100001594_G_scaffold5806_1_pt1 | contig 11677 bp, 12 predicted proteins | sample TARA_R100001594 | Tara Oceans TARA_R100001594 (sample SAMEA2622752) | marine metagenome | biome: marine biome (ENVO:00000447); feature: marine epipelagic mixed layer (ENVO:xxxxxxxxx); material: "saline water (ENVO:00002010), including plankton (ENVO:xxxxxxxx)" | depth 150 m | reverse complement strand
AAAGGTTTTTTTACTTACAAATATCTTGATGAAACTTTGGACTTTGACAAGTATGAGTTTTTCTTTATGGGTCGAAGTCCAGTAGGTTTTAAAAATATTGTTAGTTTAGGGGCACTAAGCTCTCACGACGTCGCAAGTGAGCTTCGCAAATCGGATATCTTCATAACCGCTAGCGAAAATGATCCTTGCTCAAATTCTTTGATAGAGGCCCTGGCCTGTGAATTACCAGCGCTTGCTTTGAATAGTGGGGGACACCCAGAATTAGTTGGAAAGGGTGGTTTGTTTTATGATAAAAAAGAAGAGATTGTTAACAAACTTCAAGATTTGTGTGATAATTATATAGAAATTAAAAGGCAAATAGTTGCCAAACATATTCACACTGCAGCAAATGAGTATGTAGATTTCATGCAAGGTCTGAAACATGAATCAAAAAATTCAAAAAATATTAGAAAATATACGTAATTTTCTTACTGATTTTGAAGGCTACATTCTTTTACACGAGGTATCACAACAATGAAGAGACCATTAGTATCCATAATCACCGCATCGCATAAACGACCCGATTTTCTAAGAAGGTGTATCATGGCGATTCAAAAACAAAACTTTGTCGACTATGAGCATATTATAGTTGCAGACCATTGCCCATATTCAGAAAACGTATATAACGAATTTAAAGATGATCCCCGACTTGTTTTTTCGACAACTGATGGCCCTCACGTTTTTAATCGCGGCGGGATGTCGAAGAATAAAGGGATTGCAATTGCAAGAGGCGATTATATTTGTTATTGTGACGATGATAACGTGTTATTGCCAAATCATGTGCAGGTCTTGTTTGATGAGATTACAAAGACAGAGGCGGATGTTTGTTACTCTAAGATGTACCATGTACGCCATTTTACCCCTAGAGATAAAGCAATGGGTATCAAGAATTATAAGAAAATATTAGAAAGAAATATTTTTGATTACTCCGGATACGATAACGATGGGATTAGAGATATGTTAACTTGCATACATAAGAAAAATCTCGCAAATGATCTTCATGTTTGGCCCCTCCGCAGGGATTTAGGGACAGAACCAGAAGATGACCACATGATGGATAGATTTCAAAACACAAAAGATATAAGCGTAGTATATGTTGATGAGTATACATGTATTTATAATGCCCATAAAGGAATGGGCACGGTAGATAAAGAATGGGACGAAAAAATATCCAACATGAAGGAGAATCAGGTTTATGTCTACGAAGATATAATCCCAAAACATTAACAATGACAATGAGTAGGAAAAAGAATAAACCAGAATCATGGATAGACATGGAAACAGGCATATGGTTGCTTACTGACGAATATGATCGTCGCGGGAGACCACACTGCTTCTTTGATAGTGATTTATCAAGCGAGTTAGTATCTTTTTTTAAAGAAGAAAGATCCAAAACAATAGCAGACATGGGGTGTGGTTGGGCGCGATATACAAAAGATCTTCGCAAAAATGGTTTATCTTGCGATGGCTTTGATGGGAATCCCAACGTTCACTCGAATACAGGTGGACTAGGAAAACTTTTAGATTTATCTAAACCAGTGGTATTTGAAACAAAATATGATTGGATTCTATCTCTTGAAGTTGGTGAACATATACCTAAAGAATATGAAAGAATTTTCATTAACAATCTTCATGAAAATAGCGTGTTTGGCATAGTTTTATCATGGGCCATCCCGGGCCAACGCGGAGCCGGACATTTTAATGAACGAAGTAACGCTTACATTAAAGATGTATTTTCAAAATTGGGATATAAAAGTGATTTGGATCAAGAAATTAGACTTCGAAAAGCTGCATCCGTCAGGTGGTTTAAAAACGGGCTCATGGTGTTTAGAAAATGAGCTTTTTAAACACAAATAAGGTACACTATCACCCAGAAAGATTCCTGGAGTGGATGTGGACGGGGGATACAAAAGCCCCTATTACAGTTAAGATTGATTTAACAAACGTTTGCAATCATGATTGCCCTGGTTGTATTGATTTTGAATTGATCAAGAATGATAACAACACTCTTTCATACGAGCTATTAGAAAATCTTTTAAAAGATATGAAAAAAATGGGAGTTAAAGGTATAAATTATACCGGCGGCGGCGAACCCACTGTCCACAAGGAATTTGCAGAAATAATCAGACTTACAAACAAGTTAGGATTTGACATTGGCTTAATTTGCAATGGATCTAGATTCCACAAACTGCCAATGGAAGAGTTGTTGCCTATGTTTTCTTGGATAAGAATTTCTTTAGATTCTTATGATCAAGAGACGCACACTCGCACTCACGGAAGTAAAGCAAGATTCAATCTAACAATTAAGAATATAAAATTATTAACAAAATTGAAGAAAAAGTTAAATTGTGATACCACAATAGGAGTTGGTTATATAACAAATCAGTTTGAGGATATGGATAGGAATGTTGAAAAATTCGTGAATATTTGCAAAGATGTTGGTGCTGATTATTCACAGCTGCGTCCAAGTTTTGGTTTTATGTATGATTATGATTCTATCACTTCAAAAGAGTGGTCACAAATATTTGACTCGTTGAAGAATATGGAAACAGAAGATTTTAAAGTCTATATTGACGAAGATAAGTTTTATAAAATTTTGAATCAAAAAACAGGGCGCTCATATTCATTCTGTCATGCACAATCTTTTAAGTCGACATCAATAACGGCAAAAGGAGGAGTATATATCTGTTGTAGCCTCAGTGGTCATCCAGAGGGTTATGTTGGGAATGTTAAACATGATAGTTTTATTAACATATGGAACTCTTCGAAGAGGGAAGAAACGCTTAAAAAGTTAGATGTATCAAAGTGCCCCGCGCTTTGTGTCGGTGATAACCTCAATGAATATTTAGATAAATTTAAAAAACAAAAAGCAATGCACAAGAACTTCCTTTAATATGAAGAGAGATGAAAATATAAAATTATGTGTGGGGATATTAACTTATTGCCCTCCAGAAAACCCAGAAAGACTAGAAGTGTTGAAGAAGTGCGTTGCATCTATGGCTGTCCTTAAAAATTCTCAAGAGAACATAAGAATACATGTTTGGGATAATAATTCTTGCGAAGAGGCAAAGTTATTTCTAAAGTCTAATAGCTTTATAGATTCGTTTTATTTTTCAAGCGGCAACTATTACGATTATGGAGCTATGCATTTTTTAGCAGAAAAAGCCAAGAGCATAGGCGCAGAATATGTTATGCATGTTGAGGATGACAACTTCTTTTATGATGATAATTTTCTAGATGATAGTTTTGAGTTTCTGAATAATAATGTCGACGTCGGAACTTTGAGGGTTTTAAAATATGATTTTGATAACAAACACCTGTATGATAAATTTGACGCAAAACTACGCGGCGCAGGCAATGCTAATGCTCAGAGGCACTTTAATCAAATAACACGCGACCCACTTGAGTGGTCTGAGCCCTGTCTTGTTGGTAAGAAAGTGTTTTACAAAAACAATTGGCATTGGTATAATTTTCCATCGCTATGTAAGACAACTTTACTAGAAGAAATTCTTCCAAAAAAAGATCATAAGCCGCTTATAGAATTTGAAGGATATCTCATGAAAGAATACCACAGGATAGCCACAGCCAATAATTTGAAGACAGCAGTATTGAATCTTGGAGCGGTTGAACATCTAGATATAAAAACTTCTATGAGAATTAAACAAGATAAGAATTCAGAATCAAATACCAGATCCGTGAAGCCGGTTATATGGAAGCAACTTAGTATAGAGATTAAAAAACATTTAAATGAGGAGAATTAGTAATGAAAAAAGAATTTTTAGACCTGGGAAGACAGCCAATAGCAAATGCATTCCTAAATAAAGAAGAAACAAATATAACAGATGAATACTTTTATGATCTTAAGATTGGTTTCGATGAGGAAACTAAATTAGTTTCTCTTGTCAACTTTGTAGACCCGCCTTTGATGTTTAATGACAGTTACGTTTATCATTCTTCAATGTCTTTCACGATGAGAAATCATTTCGAGAAAGCTTCTGCTCATTTCAAAAAAATGTTAAATCCAAAAAAGATTCTAGAGATAGGAAGCAACGATGGTGTTTTTATAAAACATTTTGACCCAAAGAATACTTTTGCAGTAGAGCCGTGTGGCAACTTCGCTGAATTAACAAATAAATTAGGGTACAAAACTTATCCCAATTTCTGGACAAACAATTTGGCAGAAAAAATCGTAGACCAGAATGGAAAATATGATTTAGTTTACTCTGCAAATTGTATATGCCATATTCAAGATCTCAAAGATACATTTGATGCTGCATCAACCATTTTATCGGATGATGGGGTGTTTGTATTTGAGGATCCTTCTTTGGTTAGTGTTGTTACAAAAAATTGCTATGATCAATTTTACGATGAGCATGCTCATATTTTTTCCGTCCTAGCTCTGCAAAATTTATTAAATCAGAGCGGGTTAGAAATATTCAATGTAGAAGAAGTATCAGTTCATGGAGTGTCCAACAGAATTTATGCTAAAAAAAGTAAGAATTCCAACAAGAAGATTCAAAAAAGTGTTCTAGAAGCTTTAGAACACGAAAAACATTTGGGACTGGATAAATTCGAAACATTTGTAGGATTTGCAGATAGAGTTTATAAATCTAAGAAAGATCTTGTAGAATTGTTGACAAGCTATAAGAATGAAAACAAGAAGATTATAAGCTACGGAGCCACTTGCAAGTCTGTTACTGTTTTTAATTTTTGTGAAATAGGGACGGATTTGATTGATTATGTGACAGATACAACACCCTCCAGGCAAAATAAGCTTATACCGGGATCTCATATTCCCGTCGTGTCTCCGGAGATTGGCTTTGACGAAACGGTTGATGTAGCTTTCTTGGGTGCCTGGAATTTTGCAACTGAAATATTAAATAAAGAGAGTGAATACACTAAAAGAGGTGGAGTGTTCGTAACTCATGTACCAGAGGTCCGCGTGTTGAAATGAAAGATTTAAAAACAAAAGAGTATGAAATTCAATATCATGAAGATGACCGCGCCCAAAGATTGCAAAATGTTTACCCTCATTTGGATGGGCAAATAAATATTTCGTATGTTAATTCTACGTCTCATGTTGTAGCCTGGCATAAGCACGTTCTGCAGACAGATTATTGGGTCTGTTTAAAGGGTTCTTTCAAGGTTGGCTTAGCTTTCCCAAAAGAAGATGGAACATACGAAGTGAAATTTGAATACTTGTCGGATAAAAATTTCCGGATGCTTGAGATCCCACCAGGCATCTATCATGGATACAAAGCATTGCAGCCTGAGTCTATTTTAATGTATCACTTGACGCACAAATACGACCCAAGTGACGATATAAGAGCTAAAGTAGGTGATTTTGGTGAAAGTTGGTCAACAGAAAATAAGTGATTTCTACAAATCAAAAACGGTATTATTAACTGGAAACCGAGGATTCATAGGATCATCTCTGCAAAGGAAAATGCAAGGTTTTGGCTGTAATATTATATCATTTAAAGGGGATGTATCAACTAAAAATGATTGGCTGAATCAACTAGAGGGTGTGGATTTGGTGTTTCACCTGGCGGCGATTGAATATAATTCAACAAAAGACCCGTATAAAGATTTGCAAGTTAACGCTTTATCCATATTAAACCTGCTAGAGATTTGTAAAAAGCACGGTTTTAAACCAGAGATAGTTTTCGCCAGCTCTTCTAATGTTTTTGGTAAGTCAAAAAAGCTTCCAGTATTAGAATCTGATAAAGAAACTCCATTTTCCGTCTGGTCTGCACATAAACTACTAGCAGAAAATTACTTAAAAATATATCATGAAGCCACCGACTTAAAATCCGTTTCATTAAGATTGTCGAACGTGTACGGTCCTGCAGATTCAATACGATTGATGCAAAGAATGGCCTTAAATAAGATGATCTTAATGGCTATTAAAGAGGGTCGTCTGGAACTCTATAACAACTATAATTGCATTAGGGACTGGATATATATAGATGATGTTGTTGATGCTTTTTTGCTGTCTGGGATGATTAGTGAAAAAAAAGCAGACACTTTTTTAATCGGGACTAACAACAGCCCCACTATCAAGTTGGTGGCTGAGACCATAAAGGAGCTTGTTATGAAAATTGAATCAAAAGAAGTCGACATTAGATATAGAAAAGATATAACACTACCACCCATGGCAATGAGAAACTATAGTCCAGATTGTTCACTGTTTAAGGAAGAGACAGGCTGGACCCCGAAAGTTGATCTAGAACCAGGCATAACATTAACAATGGAGCGATTTTTAAATGAGTTATGATATATACCGCAGCAATGCTGAAAATTATCAAAAAAATTTAGAAGACTACCTAAACAGGTTGGCTGATCTTCCGTTTAATGTTGACAAAACAATGGCAGAATTTCATTTCGAAAGTTTTAAAGATTGGTCAGTTTTTAAAACAATGAAAGACGTTGAAGACTGGTATGTTGATTGTGTTGAGGGGGAACAAATGAAAATAAGCACCATACCTTTAAGCGAGTGTAGAGGCTGGACCTACGAAAATGGAAAAATACAACATGACACCGGAGAGTTTTTTGAAGTAACAGGGTTGAGAGTTAGTAAAAGCGCCAACAGAGAAGTTGGTATTTCCGGCTGGGATCAACCAGTAATTAAACAGGTCGGCTTCGATGGTGGGATTTTGGGTCTTGTAAGAAAGAGGTTTAATGGCATACCACATTATTTAGTTGAAGCAAAGGCAGAACCTGGAAATCCAAATTTAGTTCAAATAAGCCCAACTCTGCAGGCGACGTTTAGTAATATTAAGAAAGCACATAAAGGCAAAAAACCTAATTATGTAGATTTTTTTGAACAACCGGATAAATATCATGCTATAATACATTATAAACAATGGCTTTCTGAAGATGGCGGCAGGTTTTATAACAAAAGAAACTTAAACATGTTGATAGAATTACCAGAAAAATATGTGATTGCTCTTAAGAATGATAATTTTATTTGGATGAGTATGTTTCAGATAAAACAGTGCTTATCAAAAGACGCTTGGATTAGCCCTCATATTAGGGGCATAATATCACACATATAGGGAATAAATATGATTAAAGTTTGGAATTATGTAAAAGAATTTGAAAATGAAAAAGAAGAGATATATGAGGCAATTACAGATGTTCTGACATCTGGATGCTTGGTTTTTGGCAAGAATCTAGAAAATTTTGAAAATGAATTTGCGAAATATTGTGATTCTACTAGGGGAATTGGAGTTGGAAATTGCACTGATGCTATTTTTATTGCCTTAAAAGCGATGGATGTAGGGCCGGGAGATGAGGTTATAACAGTCTCCAATACCGCCGTGCCGACAGTTGCAGCAATTCACGCTACCGGTGCTACAACTAAGTTTGTTGATATAAATCCGGAAAGTTATTTAATGGATGTAAATCTCTTGGAAGCCGCAGTGTCTGACAAAACAAAATGCATTGTCTGTGTGCATTTGTATGGTCAGTGCGTCGATATGGATGCTGTTAACGAGATAGCTAAAAAATATGGATTGTTGGTATTGGAAGATTGTGCCCAGGCTCATGGTGCAAAATACAAAGGGAGAAAAGCCGGCTCACTTGGAAATGTTGCTGCCTTTTCTTTTTACCCGACTAAGGTTTTGGGGGCATATGGCGATGGCGGAATGATTGTCACTAGTGATGACAAATTGGCGGATAGAATTGAGCGCATGCGCTTCTACGGGATGGAAAGAAAGAAGATGTCTTCTGGTCATTGGAATGGTAAGTATTATTCACTAGAGCACGGATATAATTCTCGTTTAGATGAATTACATGCAGCTATACTTTTAAAGAAAATGAATCATTTAGATGATTATGTATCACGGAGAAGGGAGATTGCGAAAGAGTATGACAAAGAATTAAAAGATTCAACATTAGTGTTACCTATTGAAAATGAGGACAATGATCACATATATTATGTCTATGTTGTTCGGCACCCCAAACGCGACAAAATAATTCAAGAATTAAAAAATAAAGATATACATGTCAACATTAGTTATCCATGGCCAATTCACACTATGAAGGGTTATGAATCCTTGGGCTACACTGATGGAGATTTGCCAACGACAGAAAGTTTATCAAGTCAGATATTTTCTCTACCCATGTATCCAACACTGGAGGATGAGGAGCAAGAGTATGTAATTAAAACACTAAAGGATATTCTGAGAGATTTATAATGAAAAACGTTATGATAACAGGCTGTGCAGGATTCATAGGAAGTCATGCTGCCGATTTGTTTTTGGAAAAAGGATATAGTGTCACCGGTGTCGATTGTTTTACGTATGCTGGAAAAGTAGACAATATACAACACAATTATCAAAATCCAGAATTTATTATATACAATGAAAATATATGTTCAACGTCCCGGATCGATGAGATATGTAAGAATAGAGAGGTCGAGTGGATAATAAACTTTGCAGCGGAGAGTCATGTTGATAATTCTATTGAATCTTGTGACTCTTTCATAAAAACAAATATATTTGGAGTAAAGTCCCTCTTGGAAGTTTGTAGAGAAAATAATATTAAATTATTTCATATATCAACTGATGAGGTTTATGGAGATATCATGCAGGGTTCTTTTTATGAAGGCGATAGCCTAGATCCAAAGAATCCGTATTCTGCAACAAAGGCCGCAGCGGAACATTTAATTAAATCTTATGCTAATACATATGGAGTAGAATATATCATTGTTAGGCCGAGTAATAATTTTGGCCCACGTCAGCATGACGAAAAATTTCTTCCAACAATTATACGCAATTTAAAACAAGGTAAGAAGATACCACTTTACGGCTCCGGCGAGAATGTTAGAGATTGGCTCTACGTAAAAGATTGCGTTGGTTTCGTGGAATATATATTAAAAAACTCAGACCTTAACGAAACATATAATATCACGTATAATAACGAACATAAGAACATTAAAATCATAGATAAAGTTTTAAATTATTTTAGCTTAAGTTTTGAAGAAGCAGTAGAATTTGTGCCTGATCGCCCGGGACATGATTTCAGATATTCTATCAACAACGATAAAATAAAAAATTTAGGTGCTAATATCGAACACGATTTTGATGTTGATCTTAAGGATACTATCAACTGGTTTATGAGCAAATGAAAGGCATCTTACTAGCAGCTGGCACAGGAACTAGATTGCGGCCAATTTCGAAATTGATGACAAAACAATTGTTACCAGTTTACAATAAGCCGATGATTTATTACCCCCTTTCAACTTTAATGCTGGCCAACATTAGGGATATATTTATCATATGTACTGAAAGAGATAAACCTTTATACCAGAGGTTGTTAGGTGACGGCCACCAAATCGGATTAAATATTGAATACGGTGTACAGGATAAACCAAATGGCATCGCAGAAGCTTTTCTTATTGCAGAAAATTTTGTTGGTAATGACAGTGTATGTTTGATGTTGGGAGATAACATAATTTACGGAAGAGGACTACCAGAGATTCTTAAACGAGGGGTTGACACAGTAAATTCTTCAGATTCGGAAATTTCAGTTATTTATGGTCATCATGTGGACGATCCAAAAAGATATGGTGTCGTAGAATATGACGATGATTATAATGTTATTAGTCTAGAGGAAAAACCAGAAAATCCAAAATCTGATTGTGCATCGATTGGGCTATACATGTATGATAACTCTGTAATAAGAAAAGCTAAAAAACTAGAACCGTCTAATCGTGGTGAACTAGAAATAACTGATATTAATAAACTATATTTACAAAACAACAATCTGGCGCTTGAGGTTCTCGGACGCGGCTATGCGTGGTTCGATGCGGGAACTCACGATTCTCTTTTAGAAAGCGCAAATTTTATACAAACAGTTGAAAAACGCCAGGGCCTCAAGATAGCCTGCATAGAAGAGATAGCATATTATATGAATTATATTGACCGCTCCAATCTTTTACAATTAGCGAATAATATAGGAAAAAATCAATATGCGCAATACTTGTTTAAGATCGCATCAAGAACATCAAAATAGGAAAATGATGAAACAGACGAAAATAGGAATAGTAGGGCAAGGGTTTGTAGGGACCGCAATCAGAGAGGGCTTAAGTCACATCTTTGATATGCAGACTTATGATAAATTTAAGAAAGAAGCTTCTACTTGCAGCAGCCTCCAGGAATTGTCCAAAAAAGTAGAGATACTTTTTGTTTGCCTTCCAACTCCAATGAATAAAGATGGCTCTTGCAACTTATCAATTATCGAGTCTGTAATTGAAGAACTGGACGGTTACAGTAATAATAATATCGCAATTATTAAATCAACAATTCCGCCGGGCACCACAGAAAGGTTAAATTCTCAGTGCCAAAACTTAAAAGTCGTTTTTAGTCCTGAGTTTTTGACTGAAGCAAATTTTATCGATGACTTTAAAAATCAAAATAGGGTTATCATTGGAGGCCCAAGACCAGCCTCAACGAAAGTTAAGAATCTGTTTACAAAGGCATTTCCAGGAATAACGATCATCAAGACGGGATCAAATACTGCAGAATCTGTAAAATACTTTACTAATTGTTTCTTGGCAGTTAAAGTTGGTTTTGCAAATGAATTCAAGCAGATCTGTGACAGAATGGATGTAGATTTTGACAAAGTAGTTGAATATGGATTGTATGACAAACGTATTGGCTCAACTCACTTTTCCGTCCCGGGCCCCGACGGCAGATTAGGCTTCGGCGGCAGTTGTTTCCCAAAAGATCTAAATGCCCTTATTTCAATAGCGTCAGAGTCGGGAGTTAAACCGCTGGTTCTGACCGCCGCTTGGCAAAAGAACTTAGAAGTCAGACCCGAAAGAGATTGGGAGGCTTTAAAGGGCCGAGCAGTTATGGAGGAAGATAATGGCTAAATGTTTAATCACAGGGCATGCGGGTTATATTGGTTCTCATGTTTCGGAAGCGCTCAAGTCTTTGGGTCACGAAGTTCTGGGTATAGACTTGCAAGAAGGAAATGATATACTTTTAGATTTATTCAATCCAGAATATCAAGAATTCAAGCCAGAATATATATTTCATTTGGCAGCAATCCCCCGCGTGGCGTATAGTATGGAAAACCCACACGAGGTTTTGCATAATAATATAATGACAACATTGGATGTTCTAGAATTTGCTCGCCTCAACGACACAAAGAGAGTTATCTATTCGAGTTCAAGTTCTGTTCGGGGTAATGGCGCGGGCCCAACTAGTCCATATGGAGCTTCGAAGTTGATACCGGAAACATTGTGCGAAAATTATTCAAAAGTCTTTGGTGTTGACACCGTGTGTTTGAGGTATTTTAACGTATATTCTAAAGATCAAAAGGCTGACGGACCCTATGCAACAGCTGTGGCTAATTGGATGAAATATATTCGCGAAGGGAAATCGCCATTTATTACAGGCACAGGAGAACAAAGAAGAGACATGTTACATGTACATGACGCTGTGGCAGCAAACATATTTTGCATGCATCACAATGATGACTTTAATGGAAATCATTATGATGTCGGCACTGGAAACAACATATCGTTGAACGAAATGAAAGAAATGGTGCAAGAAATTGATTCAAGCATAAAGTTTGATTATATTTCAGAGCGCCCTGGAGATGTTATGCTTACTAGAGCGAACGT
>TARA_R100001594_G_scaffold34857_2_pt1 | contig 11680 bp, 19 predicted proteins | sample TARA_R100001594 | Tara Oceans TARA_R100001594 (sample SAMEA2622752) | marine metagenome | biome: marine biome (ENVO:00000447); feature: marine epipelagic mixed layer (ENVO:xxxxxxxxx); material: "saline water (ENVO:00002010), including plankton (ENVO:xxxxxxxx)" | depth 150 m | reverse complement strand
AGTTTGTGAGATTGTTACGAGAGCTAAAGCCTAAGTACTTTTTGTTGGAGAATGTACGCATGAAGAAAGAGTATCTTGATGTGATCACTGAGCAAGTGGGAGGTATCGAACCAATAATGATCAACAGTGCATTGGTCAGCGCACAGAATAGAGTAAGATATTACTGGACTAATATACCTAATGTTCAACAGCCTGAAGATAAAGGGATTGTTCTACATGATGTGTTAGAAGATTACACAGATGATGTATACTTTGCAGGTGAGAAACTACAGAAGAATTACAAAGGTGGTGATCAATTGAATCCTAACTACAAGAGTCAGGCCAATACCATACACGATGTCAATAAGAAATCAGGTACGATATGCGCAGGAACACACGGCTATGCTAATGGGTATGTAACAGGTGCATGGCGAGGAAGATATAACGAAGACGGATCAACCACACAGAAACTAGAACTGCGTAAAGATGATAAGACTAATACTCTTACGTCAGTACAAAAAGATAACGTGGTGGTAGACAACGACACTATGAATTGGCGGAAGCTCACACCTTTAGAGTGCGAGAGACTGCAAACAGTTGACGATAACTACACCGAAGGAGTCAGCAATACTCAGCGATATAAGATGCTTGGTAATGGCTGGACAATCGATGTAATATCTCATATACTTAATCATATAAAATAAACGGAGGTTACACATATGGATAAGAAGAAGAACGATGCATCAGCACATAGATACTTTATGAAAGTACCTAACACTGATGAAGGCTGGCAACAAATAGAAGCAGCCAAAGAAGGACTCAACAAGGATAGGTATACCTTTGTGTACAAATACAACGGTAAGAGTATTCCTGGAGTCTATAAGAGAGGCCACTACAGTTGTGTTAAAAAGTATGCGACACACGTAAGGGTTTATTTAAACGTAAAAGATAGTGTTAGACAACGTGAATTAATATCACGTAAGATATGGGAGATGGAGTCTAAACTAAGACAAGAAGAACGAGAATATGACAGAAGATGTCAATCTATAGTTGATCGTTATTCTTGGTATCTTAATAAAGGAGAAAGAATATGATTTATTCTGATTACATAGCTTCGATTATACAGAAGACTTTAAAAGACGATACTAAAATTGTCGCTGAAGTTGGTTACGTTGATTCAAGCGAGTCCAATATTGTTAGAGGACCATTCAAAAAGAAGATAAAACTAACAGATGAAAAAGAAAAAGTGGAAGTGATAGATAGATACGGTACTACTTATTTAGTTACTGTACAAGCTGAATACACAATCACTATACAGGAGACTGAATATACCAGCCCTGGAGGAAAGGTGTACACTTATGATGTCTAAAAAAGAACGACTTCAAAAATACATTGAAGAAATAGATGAAGAAATAAAAACACTTCAGAATATGAAACGTGTTAAATGTATTAAACTTGCTATGCTTGAAGCACATGAAAGATACAGTGAGGATAGCGATGACTATCATGCATTTTTACACCAAAGAATTGATGACTTAATGGGAGAAATAAAATGGCAAAGATAAAAGCACTAATGATGGATGCTGAAAACGCAGTCCTAGATGTAGCTGACGAAGCTTGGAGAATGGTTATAGATGAGCTACCGCTTGTCTGGAATCCTAAGACCAAGCAGCCTAACTACGTGGATCGATTTATCAATAAGGTAACACAGCTTTTAAAAGATAAAGAACATCCACTAGCTGAGAGTGAAGCAGTAGGTTTTGCAGCTTATAGGTACGTGATGGAAGTAATCTACGGCTACGACTTAGACGGATAATATACAGGTGAAACGACAACACACCTTTTAATTTGTTGTCGAATTAAAGTGAGGAGATAGTATTATGGATAATATAGTACAAGTCGATCAAACTAGGAACGAAGACTACGGTAACTTCTACAATGTTCTTGGCCTTGTAAAAGGCAAGTACGGTAAAAGAATCTATCGTAGTAGATGGCAAGTCCTTCGTACTGGATTAGGAACTGAGTTCCAATTCGGAAGAAGATACTTCACCATTAAACTAGTGTGATTTAGAACCCCTGGTGAGAACACCAAGCCTTAACAGAGGCTAAAGATTCGGGAGGATTTGGTAGGTATAAATTTAAAACTATAGAGGTAAAACAATATGGATATCAATCACTTAGATAAAGAGATAGATGAATTATTTAAAAGTTTTGAAAAACAATTAGATGAAAATAACTTTGGATTATATATAGATCCACAACCCCTGAATCCTAAAGATCATGTGAGTGTGGAAGAAGAAGATGAAGATCCTAAAGAGTTAGATTTTAATTGCTTGACCTTTTAAAATTAATATGATAAACTATATATAATATATATAATATATATAAGGAATATAATAACTATGAACAATAATGTTATAAGTATTAAAGACTCTATAAAATATAAAAAGAATATTAAACATACATATTTTATAGACTTTATAGACTGGAAGAATTATACTCTTGTAGTCGATGCAAAGAATGAACAAGAAGCTATAGAGATAGCAACTCGCAAAGCTCAAGAGAATGATCTTGAAGAGCTACTACCTACTAAGCACTTGTTTGAAATATTAAAAGTACAAACCCAGGAGGAAGAAGAATGATTAAGTATTCATTTCACATTCTTTCAATCGTTTTATTAATCGTGCTTTTAGTTATGGGAGTAACACAACAATGAATGAAGAGGCCTTCATCTGGAATGGTAGATGTTTGAACCTAAAGAATGTTACAGCAGCACGAGAGTACTTGAAAGACTTTAAAGATATGTCAGTTGTTATTCGTTTGGACAACCAGGAAGACTACGACATACTGACTAAGGCCAAGTTCAAGATGCATGGTATGAAACGTGTAAAGATAATAGACGGAATAAAACATCCAAGAGAATATCATTTTGATTATAAAAAAAGGAAATAAAACTTGACAGATTTAAAATCTAGTCCTAAACTATTTATTACGAAATATAAAAAAGAAAAAAAGGAAAAAGTGTAGCCTCACTTCGAGTCTAAAAGTTAAACAACACACACACACATTACACCTAAACTAGGTTGGTTTAACTGAAACTGTTTCTGTAACAGATGAGTGCGTGAGGGCATTCATGGCTCCTAAAACCCTCACACCTTTCTTCCTATTTAAAACCCTTATAAAATATTTCAAAATAAAGTATTGACTTTAGGTGGATGTTCGTGTATAATCCAGCTATAAGTTAAATAATTAACGAAATAACTTCTATAAATAAAGGAGACTTATATGATACTAGAAGGAATCGCTTATTGGGTTAGCGCACTAAAACCCAACGACACTTTTGATCCACCAACTTATCAGTGTACCCTGGTAGTAGACAAAGAAACTGCTGCTACTTATGAAGCTGATGGTCACAAGATCAAAGAGATTGATGAGCAACCTGCGTTGTTCTTCAAGAAGTATTACCTAAGGCCAGATGGCAGTACCAATCCACCAGTTCGTGTTGTGGATGCTGCTAAGAATCCTTTCGATCAGCCAGTAGGTAATGGATCTAAAATCAGAGTTCAATTTCAACCTAAAACAGTTGAGAACAAATTCGGAATCTTTCACCGTTTGGATCTCCAAGCCATCCAGGTTTTGGAACACGTTCCTTACAGTGACGGAAGTGAAGATGAGTTTGATGTTGTTGATGGTGCTGATGATATTGAATTTTAAATAGGAGACTAAAATGAACGAAGAAGTTCAAGAACAACAGCAACAACCTTATATCACTATTGATGATGTTCAAATCTCAGTTGATGAGCTACCTGATGAAGCTAAAGGAATCTTTGGCAGACTTCAAAGACTCAACCAAAAGAAAGCCAATCTTGTGCTAGACTTAGAAGAGCTACAAGCTGGAATCAATTTCTTTTCTGGTCGAATTGTAGATATTGTGAACAACGAAGGTTCTTCTGAAGAATCTAAGGTTGATGATGTTGACATAGAAGAGACAGATGCTTTTCCTCCTGAAGAAGATTGATCTGTGCAGGTAGGAAGTACCTTAGAAACTTCGGTAGGTGGTAGGCATAAATATAAAAGGAGCAAACAATGAGTACAGAATTTGTAGAATTATACAAACCTTGTCCTGTTTGCAATAGTAGTGATGCGTGTTCTATTAACGAAGATGGATCAGCTAAATGTTTTAGTTGTGGAGATTTCTTTCCAGACTACTATAAAGAAATAGGAGAGGAGAAACCTATGGTTGCGACAGTAACTAACTTGAAAGATAAAAAGAAAAATACTTTACAAGTTCCAAAGAATGGAATCTTTACACGTATAGAGCATCGTAATCTTTCTGAAAAGACAGCCAGAAAATATGGAGTTAAGGTTGTTCTAAATAGTATTGGTAAAGTAGTTGAACAAGTCTTTCCATACTATGCTGATAACAAACTGGTAGCTACTAAAGTTAAATACGAAACAGCAGATGGTGTTTCTAAAAACTTTAAAGCCACAGGTGAGTTAAGAGAGAGTGGACTATTTGGAGAACAACTGTTCAAAGGTGGTGGGAAATATCTTACTATCGTTGAAGGAGAGTATGATGCACTAGCCGCATACGAAATGCTAGGTTCTAAATGGCCAGTCGTTAGTATAAAAACTGGCGCACAAGGAGCAGTAAGAGATGTCAAGAACAGTTTAGAATTTGTAGAGAGTTTTGATAATGTTGTAATCTGTTTCGATAGAGACAAAGCTGGACAAGAAGCTGCTAAGAAAGTGGCAAGGGTTCTTACACCTAGTAAAGCTAAGATTATGCGTATTCCTAACGGATATAAAGACGCTAATGATATGATCATGGCTGGTGCTAAGAGTGCCTTCAATCAATCCTGGTGGGAAGCTAAGACATACACACCTTCTGGTGTTATCAATGTCTCAGAATACAAGATGAAGTTTATGAATAGGGAAAAGAAACCAAGTGTTCCTTATCCTTATGAAGGACTTAACAAGAAACTCTATGGACTAAGGCAAGGAGAACTTGTCACCTTTACAGGTGGTACAGGTTTAGGAAAGTCAAGTGTGACTAGAGAGTTAGAGCATTGGCTCATAAAAGAGACAGACGATAACGTAGGTATCATTGCATTAGAGGAAGATGCTAACAGAACTATCAGTGGTATCTTATCTATAGAGGCGAATGCTAGGTTGTATATCGACCAGGAACTAGAGAAGTTTTCACAAGAAGAGATTGATAAGTACTTCGATATTCTTTACAACGGAGAGAATGAGAATCGTGTATGGATTCATGCTCACTTCGGCACTAATTCTATCGAAGAGATCTTCTCTAAGTTAAGATATATGATCGTAGGTTGCGGATGTAAGTGGGTAATCGTAGATCACCTTCATATGTTAGTATCAGCCACGATAGAAGGTGATGAGCGTAGAGCAATTGATGCTATAATGACTAAGCTTAGATCAATCTGTGAAGAGACTGGTGCTGGTCTTATATTGGTATCACACCTTAGACGAGTAGATGGTAACAAAGGACACGAGAATGGAATACAAGTGAACCTAAGTCACTTGAGAGGTTCTCAAAGTATAGCACAGCTATCAGATTGCGTCATAGGATTGGAACGAAATCAACAATCAGACGATCCAGATGAAGCTAACACCACGCTCTTGAGAGTATTGAAATCCAGGTACACTGGTGATGTAGGTTTAGCTAGTAGATTACTATATGATAGAGAAACTGGAAGGTTAAATGAAATACCTTCTGAAGATTACGAAGATGATAACAACGATTTAGAGTTTAATGATTATGCCTAATTTAGTATTTGACATAGAGACAGATGATCTCAAAGCTACTAAAGTTTGGTGTATTGTCGCTCAAGATTCTGACTCTGGTCAGATATATAAGTTTGCTCCTCACCAACTGGAGTCAGGTCTTGAGTTACTTAAATCGGCAGACACATTAATCGGACACAATATAGTAGGCTTTGATGTACCAGTTATTAAGAAACTATTAGGTGTAGACCTAACACATAAGAAATTGGTAGATACCTTAGTCTTATCTCGTTTACTTAGACCAGTAAGAGAAGGTGGCCACAGTTTAAATATGTGGGGATATATTCTCAAGTATCCTAAGATAGACTTTGAAGATTTTGCAACCTATAGTTCAAAGATGTTAGAGTATTGTGTTAAAGATGTACAACTAAACAAGTTGGTGCTTGAAGCATTACGTAAAGAAGCACAAGGATTCTCTAAAGAATCTATTGTTTTGGAACATTCCGTAGCTGCTATAATGAAGAGACAAGAAGAAGATGGGTTTGGATTTAACGGACCTAAGGCTGAGAAACTTCTTGCTAGTCTTTATAAAAGGATGGGTGAAGTTGAGGATGAAGTACACGAGACTTTCAAACCTAAGATCATGCGAGAAGAAATAATACCACAACATACAAAGACTGGTGCGCTTTCTAAACTTGGACTTAACCTAGATACAAGAAAGAAAGTACACCTAACAATAGACGAGCAGATAGAATTTGCTGAAGGTAAAGAAAAGATTATAAGAGAACATGAAGAACCTTTTAACTTAGGATCAAGAAAACAAATTGGTGAGTACTTACAAGACTTTGGTTGGAAGCCTAAGAAATTTACACCTACTGGACAGCCAGTAGTAGACGAGAAAATATTAGGTCGCATAAAAGATATTTCAGAAGCTCAGTTAATTGGTGAGTTTCTATTGCTGCAAAAGAGGATAGCACAGATCGAATCCTGGATTAATGCAGTCGAAGATGACAGTAGAGTACATGGTTTCGTGATACCTAACGGCACGATCACTGGTCGTATGAGCCATAGGTCACCTAACATGGCACAAGTACCCTCAGTTAAGAGTCCTTATGGTGTTGAATGCAGAGAGTGTTGGACAGTAAACAAAGGATATAAATTAGTAGGCATTGATGCTTCAAGTTTGGAGTTAAGAATATTAGCACATTATATGAACGATGCTGAATTTACAAAGGAGATAATACATGGAGACATCCATACCAGAAATAAAGAACTTGCAGGACTTCAATCAAGAAATCAGGCGAAGACTTTCATCTATGCACTCTTGTACGGAGCAGGAAATAAAAAGATTGGCCAAGTGGTTGGTGGAAGCGAAGCAGATGGGAAGAGACTTAGAGAACGCTACTTTACTAATCAACCAACATTTAAGGCAATTCGAGATAGAGTTACAAAAGCAGCAACGAAAGGTTTCCTCAAAGGACTTGATGGAAGAAGGATATATATAAGAAACGCTCACGCTTCCTTGAATAGTTTATTACAAGGTGGCGGTGCTATAGTAATGAAGAAAGCACTAGTGTTATTAGATGCTAATGCTAAAGAAGAAGGCTTAGACTATAAGTTTGTTGCCAACATACATGATGAATGGCAAGTCGAAGTCAAGACCGAACACGCTGAAGAGTTTGGAAAACTTGCAGTACAAGCACTTAAAGATGCTGGTACTTATTATAATATGCACTGTCCTTTAGATGGTGAATATAAAATAGGAGACAATTGGAGTGAAACACACTAAAGTTTGTAGAGTTTGTAAAGAAGAAAAACAACTAACAAAAGAGTTTTTTTATTTTAGACCAGATACAGAAACCTGGAGAAATCAATGTAGAGTTTGTCTAAAGGAATATTTTGATTCAAGAAGAAAAACCATAGGTAGCGTAGATCATTTAAGAATATTATTAAGAGATGCCAAAGGTAGAGCAAAGAAAAGGAATATAAAATTTACTCTAACTAAGGAAGACCTAAAAGAATTGATTACAAATACTTGTCCTATATTAGATATGGAACTTGTAATAGGAATGGAAAATTGGTATGATTCACCAAGCTTAGATAGAATAGATAATACTAAAGGTTATGAAAAAGGAAATGTTATAATGGTTTCTCTAATGGCAAACTCAATTAAGAACCAAGCAACACCAGATCAAATACAAAAGGTCGCAACCTTTTATAAAAAATTATATAAAGAAAGAGGAATAGCTTATGGCTAAGAAGAAGAAAACATTAGATACTTTAGTACAAGATATATACGACAAACTTGACACACTTACAGAAGGTAAGTCATTAGATGTTTCAGAAGAAACAGCTACAGCTTTCGGTGAGTCAATGAAACAAGCATTACTTAATTGGTCTGGAGAACATCCTATTAATAAACCTACCTTGAGAATGTCAAACGTAGGTAAACCTAACAGACAGTTATGGTACGATATGAAAGCTACAGATCAGAAAAATTCTTTCTCTGCTGCAACACAGATTAAGTTTTTATATGGTCATATCCTGGAAGAAGTCGTATTATTCTTAGCTCGTTTAGCAGGACACGAAGTAACTGACGAACAGAAAGAAATTAAAGTACAAGGTATTAAAGGCCACATGGATTGTAAGATTGATGGTGAAGTAATAGATGTTAAGACAGCTTCAGGTTTTGCATTCAAGAAATTCAAAGACGGCACACTAGCTGATGATGATCCGTTTGGTTACATGGCACAGATAGCAGGTTATGAAGCTGCTGAAGGCACAGAACATGGTGGATTCCTTACTCTTAATAAAGAAAGCGGAGAACTTGCTTTGTTTAGACCACAAGAATTAGACAAACCTAATATCGTACAAAGGATTAAAACTTTAAAGAAACAAATTAAACAAGATACTCCACCTGAGAAATGTTATGGTACTGTTCCAGAAGGAACTTCAGGTAACATGAAGATTGCTAGACCTTGTGTATATTGTAGACATAAGTTTGTTTGTCACGCAGATGCTAACGATGGTAAAGGTTTAAGAGTCTTTAAATATTCTAAGAAACTTGAGTACTTGACAAATGTTGTAAAACTTCCACGAGTTAAAGAGGTGACGAATGAATGGCAAAAAAGCTAAGAGACTTAGGAAACGTGGTAAAGAGTTGTTGGTTGAATGGTTGTATTCAGTCATACCTAACGAAGAAGATAAACAACAGATAAACGCGAACAATATCGAAGAGTATTTATCTGATCAGACTCATATATATATGAATAGGAAATTTTTACTTAGTGCTTATTCTTTAAAATGGGTATATAAAAAGGTAAAAAGAAATCCCGATTTAACCTTAGAACAATTAAATAAAGAATTACAATGATGACAATAAACGAAGAGAAAAATTTTTTAGAATTAGATATTGATGCTATTCCTTTAGATGAATTAATCATAGCCATAGGTGGAGTTCTCTTTTCTGGAGCAGAGCTACAAGAGATAGATACTATCTTATTAAATAAACTAAGAGATCTTTTAAAGACTGAAGTTAATTTAAGAGAATTAGGAATGGATATGCCAACAGATGAGACAAGACATTGAACGAAGAACAAATATTTTTACCTGAGAAGTTTGATTGTCCGACTTTAATTAGTTTTAGTGGTGGTCGAACTTCTGGATATATGTTATATAAAATCCTTGAAGCTTATGATGGAGTACTTCCAAATGATGTACACGTCACATTCGCAAACACAGGAAAAGAAATGCCTCAAACATTAGATTTTATTAATGATTGTGCAGTCAACTGGAATGTTAAAGTTAATTGGTTGGAATTAGATATACATGATGAACGACCTATTTATCGAACTAAAGAAGTTACTTACGAGACAGCCAGTAGAAATGGAGAACCATTTGAAGCATTGATAGGTAGAAAGAAAATGCTTCCTAATCCTGTAATGAGACTATGTACACAAGAATTAAAAGTTAATGTAATGAAAAGATTTATGAAACAAAAAGGGTATAAAGAATGGGCTAATGTTGTTGGTCTTAGATACGATGAACCTAAAAGAGTTACTAAACAAAGAAATGCTAATGAGTCGGGAAAGAACAAGTGGACCTCGATTGTTCCTTTATATGATTATAAAGTTATGATCGAAGATGTTTATAATTTTTGGAAGAACAATACTTTTGATTTAAACTTACGTAATGATTCAGGTAAAACACTAGCTGGAAATTGTGATCTTTGTTTTTTAAAAGGAAAAAGAACATTAATAACACTCTTAAAAGAAAGACCAGACCTAGCTGATTGGTGGATTTCACAGGAAAATAGGATTACAAATAATAAATGGAATCAAAAATTTATAGATAAAAATAAAGGAACTGAACAAGAAGGTAATGAAACGAAACTTACAGCACAGTTTAGAAAAGATAGAAGCTATTCTGATTTAATTAAATTAGCAGAACTAGATGCAAACCAAATATCATTATTCGATGATGATGCTAGAAGTTGTTTTTGCCACGATTAAAAATTATGAAAAGAAAACCAAGAAAACGTAGACCAATAGAAAAAGGATTACCTAAAGGATATGATTCAAAATGGGAGTACGACCTACACCAGGAAGAACTACAACATTGGGAACACCATAAAGGAATCATAGAGTATTCAATCCCACATAAATATCATCCAGATTTTATTAGAGTACTTGATGATAAGATAATATACTTAGAGGCCAAAGGTAGGTTTTGGGATTACGCTGAATACAATAAATATAAATGGATTAAAGAGATACTACCAGATGATTGTGAGTTAGTCTTTCTTTTCTCTAATCCTTCTGCACCTATGCCAGGAGCAAAGAGAAGAAGAGATGGAACAAAGAGAACACACGCTGAATGGGCAGAGAAGAATGATTTTAAATGGTATAGTGCTGATAGCTTACCTAAAAAATGGAGAGAATAATGGAAGAAGAATATAAATTTAACGAAGAAAGAACAATCGAACAAATCAAAAGATATGTAGACAGTACATATGAGAGACATTATGGCTATGGAAAGTATCAAGCAACGGATATGATAATAGATGCAGGATACGGAGAAGCCTTTTGTATAGGAAACATAATAAAGTATGCAATGAGATATGGTAAGAAACCTAATCCTGTTACAGGAGAGTACAAGAATCAAGGAGACTTACTAAAGATTATTCATTATGCTATAATAGCAATACACTTATGGACAGAGGAGAAAACAAAAAGTGAAAGAGATTAGATTACCAACTCAGTACCAAGAGTTTATTCATCTTAGTAGATATGCTAGATGGAACGAAGACTTAGAAAGAAGAGAGACTTGGCAAGAGACAGTTACTAGGTACTTCGACTTTATGCAAGAGCATTTAAAAAAGAATAACGATACAGACATATCAGATATAAGATCACAACTAGAAAAAGCTGTGCTTAACTTGGACATTATGCCAAGTATGAGAGCCTTAATGTCAGCAGGTAAAGCATTAGAACGAGACAATGTTGCAGGTTTTAATTGTAGTTATGTTGCTGTTGATAATGTTCGTGCATTCGATGAAACACTTTATATTCTAATGTGTGGCACAGGTGTTGGATTCAGTGTTGAACGACAATATATTAATAAACTTCCAGATCTTCCAGAAGAAATACACTACACAGATACTGTTATCAAGGTAGCCGATTCAAAAATTGGGTGGGCAAAAGCGTACAAAGAACTCTTATCTTTATTATACGCAGGACAAATACCAAAACTAGATGTTAGTAATGTTAGACCACAAGGCGCAAGACTTAAAACTTTCGGTGGTCGTGCTAGTGGTCCAGCGCCTTTAGATGATCTATTTCAATTTACATCTAATATTTTCTTTGATGCTATAACAAAAGGACAAAAGAAATTAGTATCAATTGACTGTCATGATTTGATGTGTAAGATTGCAGAAGTTGTTGTGGTGGGT
>TARA_R100001594_G_scaffold5144_1_pt1 | contig 11688 bp, 14 predicted proteins | sample TARA_R100001594 | Tara Oceans TARA_R100001594 (sample SAMEA2622752) | marine metagenome | biome: marine biome (ENVO:00000447); feature: marine epipelagic mixed layer (ENVO:xxxxxxxxx); material: "saline water (ENVO:00002010), including plankton (ENVO:xxxxxxxx)" | depth 150 m | reverse complement strand
TGCCATCACCTTCACTTGATGGTTGTGCTGGTTGGTTGGCATCAGCATTATCGTCAGTGCCTCCTCCTTGACCCGCTCCATCTGGGGCAGCATCATTACCTGATCCGCCTTCATTATCAGGTCTTGAATCTTCATCTCCATCATTTTGTGCGTCTGTATTATTATCATTTGTAGAATCCGCTTTGTCCTTACCATATTTCTCTTGGTATCTCTTATAAACTTTACGTCCAAGGTGTATGGCGCCACCTGCTCCCATAATTTCGCCACCTAATCCTTCTAAACTATCCTTTGCCGATTGAAACATGCTCTCGATGCTATCTGCTTTTCTATCAGCGTTTTGTTGTTCTTGATCTGTATTATGCTCTACACGAGCATTAATTTCTGCTGAATATCCTGCTAGTAAATCCGCTAGTGATGTACTCATTTTTGTATAAATTAAATAAATAAAATAATTATAATATAATTAATTAATCAGATTTGTATAGTAACTCATCAAAATTTCGATATGCTTCTAATCGAGGTATATTTATATATAAAAAGTCAAATGGTTTTTGTCTGGATCTTTTAAATATATCTAAAAATTCATGTTCAGATCCTCCAATAAATGAATAATCTTCACTAATTTTTTTTAATTCTGCTTCTGGAAATGATCCCATAATAAATAAACCTTGAGCATTTTGTCTCAGAGTTTGATTGAGAAATTTGTAGCGCTGTGTGCTTAAAGCAATTGATAATTTACCCTCAGATTGGTTATTACGTGATCCTATATGTCTATATTTAGTTATCATAGATGAGAATAAATCTTGCTTACCTGCGCGTTTTGGATTAAAATTACCATCTCCCATAATATCATCTAATACTAATAAATATCTCGCGTCCGTATCGTCTCCTTGGATCATCTCTAATATTTCTTCTAATAAATCTTCTGAGTATGAATCAAATACAAATGTAAAATTATCGACCATGTGCTTTAACATTACGTCATTATGTGCTGATGGTGATATTAAAATTTTTATATCAAAATCATCGCCATAAAATCTTTTAGATAAATAAAGATTCTGTAACATTACTGTTTTACCGGATCTAATTTTACCTAGAAAAATATTAAAATGTACTAGATTTGGTATTATTGGTTTTTCTGCTTTTTCTCCTAATTTGTCTTCGTCGTGATGGACTGGATAAATTGTAAAATCGTGTGGGCAATCACCTTTCATATTGTATTATATATAATAGGTTATTTTTTTTTCTGTAAAGCGAAATGTTGGTCTATTGATCCATAAATAACATTTGCTAGAGCGCTTCTCATAGATGCTTTGTCTTTAAAATCTTCGTGTTTCATTTGAGAACAAAAATTTTGAAAATGTTTTAAATCTTTTTCATTGTCTAACGTTTCGGCGATCTTAAATGCCATGTCTTCAAATTCTCTTTGATTTGAATTTCTATGGACCTTTTTTGCTACTGCTTCTTGACGTTCTCTTTTCTTTTTACTGATAGCGCGTTGGGTTTGTTTTAATCCCTGTGATACCTTGACATCTTCTTCTTGATCCTTACTTTTCTTTTTTTCTTCTTTGGTGTTTTTAGTTTCTTTTTTTAATTCACTGGATTTCTGGTCTCTGATTTCTTTTGCTCTAGCACGTCCTTTAGCGAGCGCTTCTTTTTGTTTGTCTGATAGGACACGTTTTTTTTTAGGCGCCTGATCAGTTTGTTTGTTAAAAATTTCATCTTCTATATCCATTTCAATATTGGGCATAGTATAAAATAAAAAGAGATAAAAAAAATAGTTAAAAGACTTAATCAAATACAACTTCAATTTTCTTGTATTTCTGTACAGGTGTTGATAATTTTTCTATAGATTGGATCGCTTTATTTTTCTTTTTGTTATTAACGTTTGTATAGTAATTATAAATAGTGCTTCTACAGATACCAAAATCTTCTGTAATGTCTTCTGTTTTCATATAATATTTTTTGTGAATTTCTTCTTCGTCTGGATCACATTTGTAATATACAACAAAGTGATAAGTTTTGTTATTTTTACTGTCCTTGGTTCGTCCCATGTTTATTAGATATAATATATGAACATTTTATTTTTAAATGATTTACGCAATTAAGTTTTTTTTTTCTTTAAGTCCTTCTTTTTTATAAAGATATTTTCTACATTATTCATTTTTTTTTCTATTTTTTCTTGTTTTTTAATTTCTTGTTTAAAGATCTCTTTAGGCAATAATTTGTGGGTGTCAAGCATTTCTTGTTTTGTAATCTTCTGAGTTCTATTCATATATATTATATTTACATATTTTCAGGGGGTTCAATTGTAAAATTAAATACACTACGTTTGATCTCTGTTGCTGGTTCTTCTGTAAGCATATCAACCACCTTAAAACTCATTGAATTTATTTCTATTGGGTTGTTATCTAAATGACTTTGAATTACGTTATATGGTTGATATACGGTAATAATTTCAGTATTTCCTAAATTACTTTGTATTGTTTCAGTGGTTTCGCCTGTAGAAAAAGCAGCAGGTATATTTGCTAGCACTTGTTTCTTTACTGATGCGTTATCTGCTGTTCGTGCTGCTGCCTGTTTATTTTTAAAGTTATTTAATGGTAGATCTAATAAAATTGAATAATTATTTTTCTTCCATGTGTAATTGAGATCTGCTACAATCGCATTAGGATTTGCTTCTGTATTCTGATTTGGTCTAATAGTTAATTGTTCTCTTAATCCAACACCACGTGCGATCTCGGTACTTAGGGTAAGTGAAATCTTTTTTGCTAGAGATACTGGATCGGCATTACTACCTAATGATTTGTCAAATTCTTTATATTCTAAATATAAAAATCCATCAGTATTAGCACTTGTAGTTTTTACTGAGGCAAACCAATTAAATGGGATCTGTGAATTCAAAGCATTCGCATTATCATAAGTAGTAACAGCACCAACCATTAAATTAAATGGTAAATTCTTATTTACTGGTTGTGAATCCCAAATCTCATCAAAAACACCGCCTACATAATTACCTACTTTAACTCTGATCGATGGAGTGTCTTTGGTATTATCAATTTCAGTACCAATAATAATATTCCATTTATCTGTTTGATTGAATTGTGTAGGTGGTATCCTTGCTACTACTTTCATATTGACAATTTGTCTATTAATGTCATTCCATGTAGTGATCAAATTTCCAGCATTGTCCTCAGCATAAAAAATATTCAAACCATCTGTCTCGTGAAATTCACACCCCATAAACACACATGGGATCCCAGCAGCGCTCACGACTGGTGGGTTATTTCCATTTGTTCTTGTTGGTGGTGCGCCTCCTATTCCGGTAGCATATTCCTCTGAATACAAACCTAAAAATAAGTTGCCTGTTTGATTTCCTATATCTTGAATTGAATTGGCATACATATAAGCATTATTTTTAGTAGTGCGATCCTGATTTTCTTGATCGGTTGCCTTGACACCTAAACTAGCGTTGTCGATGTAGTGATAGAAGTGAGTATCTGAGATAGCATAATTATCATAAGCACCTGCTACATTTGCTGTGGTGTAAGCAAAAGTATCACCATCTGTAGATCCATCGTGTTCGTGTGTGAGATCAAATTCAAAATCTTTTAAAGCATCTGTGTCGGTGGTTTGTGGCATGATCCCTATAGTTAAAACCGCTTCATTTTCGTTATTATCTACAAAAACTTCGTATGTCTTAAGATTAGTGTCTGCTACTAAAGTTACTAAGGCATCTTCTATAGCATCTCTAAACTGAATAAATGTATAATCACCTTTAGTTATGGTGGCAGTTTTAGAGGTTGAGGTTTGTACATCAAATGCTTTATTTGGATTAGCGGGGGTAGCGGGCACGTGTGTTGGGATCATATCAGCGCTAGCGATTTCCATTTTTATGGTGGCATCAGTGTTAAGGATTACTTCCTTATCTCTAACCAATTCGGCAAAATTTAATTTAACTTTCGATCTAGCAGGGATGCTTAGATGTTCTTTAAATTGGATCGTAAAATCATTACCGTTATTTGAGGGACTTGCTAAATTAAAGTTCATTTTATATTTAATTAATACAAAAAAAATATAATAATAATTAATGAATAAGTCCAAAATACCTAAAGAATATGTTCCTAAGAGTCTGACACCTGAAGATAGAAAGAAACAAATAACATCAATTAAAGAAGGTAAAGACAGACCTAAAGTTGATAGTTTTAAATCTAAGCGATCATCATGGGCAGTAAAATTTGAGAAGAAATATGGCACCAAAATCACAGATGATGATTTTATTAGTAAAAATATAATCAGTAAAACGGGTATTAATAAAATATTAAGTAAAGGTCGTGGCGCTTATTATTCGTCAGGATCAAGACCTAATCAGACCGCTGACTCGTGGGCACGGGCGAGATTAGCAAGTGTAATTATGGGGGGTGCTGCTCGAAAAGTTGATCAAAAATTATGGGATCAATACAAAAAGACATAATAGATTTTTATGACTTCGTCTAAAAAACTTTTTTTAAAAGTTTATTCGTCTTCATCGTCATCATCTTCATAATCTGTTTCATCACCATGAATGTCGTCAATAAAAGTGCTTAATTCACTACGTATTAACTGAATAGTCATTACAATATATTTAAATAATGGTACTGATTCTATGACCTCTATTTGTTCTAAAATATTATCAAGTAATCTAAAAGTCGAATATGCCATCATAACAAGTTTAAAACATTTAATATATTCTTGATTTAGGTTTTTGTATTTACGATCTTTTTTTTTTACTATTTCTTTAAAACAATCCCCTAATTCTATATAATCATTTTCTGTTTTATTTCCATCGATTACGCCTGTTTCACTCATTTATTATAGTCTATAATAGTAAATGAGTATTATTAATACAGATTTATTACTTAATTTATCTCAAAATTATACCTTTAATATGTCTGAAGATGAACTACATTTAAGTTTAAGAAGAATTAAAAGAATATTTAATATAGACGATTTTTCACCTGATCATTTTAATGACCACGAAGATATAATAGATTATTTACTTCATAAATATTCAATACCTACTATAATACAAACAGTCCAGACCATAATAATATTATCAGAATATTATTCAGAGCATAACCAAGTCTTAACCTATGGAGAACATTTAGAAGGTATCATAGATATGAAAACAAATGCTGATCTATATACAAAAGTAAATATATCTGATATTGAAAATTTTATAAATCGTAATTATTTAACATTTCTTAAAGGTGACGTGTGTTTTAGTAAATTTAGACATTTTACTTTATTAACTTTAATTATTAAAGAAGTGCCCTTAAGATACCAAACCTTGACAAATATTAAATATATGTACCATAGTTGGGTAGAAAAAGAAGATTGCTTAGCACATACAGCATATTTATTAAAAAAGAAAGATACATTTGTATTTATCTTTAACAAAAAAGAAAAAAATAAAATAACTCAAACAGAATATCCAGTAGAAGATCCAAAATTAAGAATGTTATTACTACAATACTTTTCTAGATATGCTAATAATCTAAATTATTTATTTACGACAAGTGGAGGTAAGAAATGTAGTGAAAGTAATCTCGCGAATGCCTTGAGTAATTTTTGTAGATTATATTTATCTATCCCCTTAACGTTAGGAGAATTACGTAATGAATGGATAAAATATCCAAGATCACAAAAAAAAAAATATATTTTTAATAATTTTTAACAACAACATCGACAAATTATAGTTGTCAGACATGATGCCACAGCAGCACCAACACCAAATGCGATTATTATATCTTCTGTAATTAACATTATATACAATATATAAGGTTATTTATTTTTAAGTTCTACTATATTTAATTACATATGCCGATGGACTTTGAGTTACACCAATAGCAAACAATTTTACGTACCTAAATCCTGTTCTTTCTAACCTAATGAATCCAGCATATTGTGTGGTGGCGCCCGGGACATTGTTTTGCTGAAGAACTTCTCCGAGGACATAGTTAGTATTATCTAAAGAATAATACATTTGTAAATTCTGGACACTACTCGCTCCTGCTGTCGCTGTTGCGGTTGCTTGAATGACCAAGTGTGTATGTCCCTCCATGTCTATCGGATCACTTGTAGATCCATAGACCAATAAATTTGCGGCATTACCTAGAGTTTCTGCTTCATATCCGGTATCTTCATTTACTTGTAGAATACCATTAGAATCTGCTTTTAAAAATACCTCTGTAGCACTTTGATTAATATTAGTTCTTGCTCTCATCCCGACGGCAATTGAGTTTGCGGGATCATCTGTTATACCAGAATTGGTATCATTTGATGGTGCGACATTGACTGTACCGACCTCTTTTACCATAACGTTACCTGAACCGTCGATGTGAATTTGTCGCTGTGTAGCACTAGGATCAGCGGGGTCTTCTGATCCCATCATTTTTGATTCTATATGACCACCACTATCACATGCTACAGGATGTAGAGTATTTGTAGTATCATCTCTTGCGAAAATCAAATTACCTGACATTTTTATATAATATTTAAAACATTTTTTTTTAATTAAAAAATACTTTAAGCAAAACTATTATTTGGGTAATTATTGATCAATGGACATAATACGCCATTTACATTAACATTTATATTTACTTGACCTGTAGGCGCACCACCAGTAGGTATAAAATTAACTTTTACTATATTACCACTATCTATTATACCATCTAAAGTATAGGTAATTTGTTGATAATTAGTATTTATATGAAAATCTCCTAATGAGTATTCTAAACCATTAGAATCCATCTCTATAACTCTTAAGGTGCCATCAGGTGCTGATCCACAAATATTAACATCACGTAAAATCAATTGTTTGTTTGATGCTACTTTATATAATGCCACATGAGATACATTTTCAGTAGCATTTATTTTATTTATAACAACATTACTACCAGATTCTTCAAGGGTAATCAATCCCTCATTATGTTTTAAGGATCCAGTAGATGTAATAATTAATCTATTAATACATAAGAAATCTATACCTGTCGATCCTACACCAGTATTTACATCATATATACTATCTCTTTCGGTACCTGTGTCATCTATACCTACAATTCTAATTTTTCTAGCACCCGTCCCAGCAGGTTGATTATCATTCGCCCCAGTAATTCTAAGATTTGTGGGGGTATTTAGGGCGATAAAAGTAAAATTATTACCTAATCCTATTGTTTCTTCAGAAGTAATAGAGGATGTGCTCATAATACCTTGAATATTTACTTTTTTAAAATCAAAATGTAATCCTCTCACTAGATCTACATGATATGAATTACCATTTCTAATTAAGGATGTATCTTCATCAATGGTCATTCTTGAATTTAAAAAAGTTGAGGCGGCAAATTGTTGAGATACAGAAACCATAGAAAGCATATTTATTTTACCTTCTACTAAAGGATCACTAGTATTATTTACTTCTATAGAAAAGTACTGACCTTGTATTTGAAACCTTTTAAAAAAGTAATTTTCTGCCGTTATATTTGTTTCATAAAGTAATGTCTCTTCATCATCACTTTGTGATGGTGATTGAAAGATTTTTAATCTAGCATTTTTATCACACGCAAAAGACACATTAATTATAGCGTAAGATCCACAATATTCTAGACCAGATTTAAATCCAGTTGTAAAAAAGGTCCCTTGAGTGGAGGTGCTTGGTAAATATTGGAAGTTATCAGGAATCGCAGGGAATGCCATTTTCAATATATAATAAATATTTTTTTTTTTTCTGATTTTTTTATCTTAATAGTATTTATAAAAACTATGTCAAACGCTATGGGTCAGTTAGTTGCTAGTAAAACTGTTTCGATCGTGCCACAGAATGGTACCGAATTTGATGTAACAAAGGGTCAGAAAATTATTTTTGAATTAGATCCATCATTAGGAATGATTAAGGGACGTGATTCTTACCTCGCACTAGATGTCTTAAATAATTGTAGTGATTACGCAAGAATCTCATTAGATGGAACAGCAGGGGTAGATGGTCTTATTTCTAGAGTAGATATTTATAGTTTAAGAACTGGAAAACATTTAGAAACTATGGAAAATTACAATCAATTTATGTCTCTCGCTAATCAGTATTATTTCGAAGATAAAACAAATATCCAAAATCTTCAGGGTTGTGGTAATAGAGTTTATACTAAAAGACATGATGGCGCTGGATGTGTCCCTGTTGAAGGTAATGTAAATAATGTTGAAGATGCGATCTTATCACCTGTTGCTAATCTTGGTGGTTCAGATAACTCTAAAGCAGTTTATAACTTTCGTAGATTTGTTACACCTCTTAAATGTGGTGTATTCAGATATTGGGACGATGAACGCCTATGCCCTGTTGCCGCACTTCAGGGTCTCAGAATTGAACTTACTTTAGAAGATCCTAAGATTTGTTCAAGAAATTTAAATGGTAAAGAGACAGATGGGACCGAAATTGATCTCGTAACCGCCACAGAAGGTCTTGACATCAAAGATAACCAAGCAGGTGCTAACATCATCTCTGAGAATAATTGTGTAGCGGATCAATCAGGACTTGCTATAGGTAATCAAATTGTAATCAATTATAAAGATGCTGTCGGCGCAGACCAAACACACGATTGTTCTATTACCGGATTACAGGATAACGGTGGTGATCTTCAACTCACAGTAACCCCAGTCGTACCAGCAGGTAATAAAACCGTTACTAAAGTATTTCTTAGAGGTGATACTCGTGCTCTTAAGGTAAGACCACAATTTAGAATGGTTTCAGTAGCACCAACCGCCGAAACCATTAAAGAAATGTCAAAAGGTATTAATTATGCTTTTACCTCATACGATTACTTCGTTGATAGTTTATTAAATAATGTACGAAAACATTTAATAGAACTTAATTCTGTCGCAACAAAAGCGGTTTGTGTTATGACCACATTTAGTGATACAACATATCTGGAAGATAAATTATTCTCATCATATTTTGCCGCAGAAGATGCTGACGAATTAAATTTAAATTCAGTCCAATACTTCTTAAAGGGACGTTTAGCACCTGTAAGAGCATATGATCCAAGATCAACTAAAGAAAAAATCATAGGACAACATGAATTAGTTAAGGCACTTAACACACTTAACATCGAACCAAAAGATTTAGGAAACACTGACGGTAAAAATATTGGATGTTTTACAAATACATTTATCACCTCAAGACAACTTGCTAGAAGAGGATATTACTACTCACTCAGAGATGCCGAAGGTCAGGTAAGATTAGGATTTAGTAATACCAGAACTAATAACTGTCTCACCAATACTTTTGTTTGGTCCATTAAGATCATCAACATTGATGCCGCAACAGGTGAAATAAATGTCGTCCTCTAAATTATTTCTTAATAAACTTTTTATTTTATTTTATTTTCTTTCTTAATTTCATAAACAATGCCAGTTCAGAAAGTATATTTTTCTATACCTCCAGTTAATGATTCATCTACTCAGATGAACGGAAACACTTTACAAGGTGGTTTTAGTGCTAACAAAGGTAATCAGTTTGTCAAGTTTGCTCTTAGTGCGCAAGATCGATTACTAGATACAAGTGATATGTATTTGACATGCCAGATTATGTACGTAGATAGTTCAGGAACCCCCCTCAAAATCCCAAATGGAACAACTAAAGCAAATTACTCATTAGGTAATGGTGCTAACTTACAGGCACTTAGTAATTTAAATATCGGTAATTGGGCAGGTGTCCAGAATGCTATTAAACGCATTTTTGTTCAGTCAAAAAAATCTGCTGTATCGATCTCAGAACACCGTAATTATCCTCAGTATGTTGGTGCTAGAAATGCTCACGTCTTCTCACAAAAAGAATACATCGACACACCACTTACACGATTTGATGCTGGTGGAAGAAGCGCAGGAGACACAAATCGTCATTCAGTTACTATGTCAAACGCCACTAATGCTGGTGGCGGGGACATGACAAATATTAGTAATATCAATGATGATCAATATGGTAAATTTGTTTCTTTCAGACTTGATACCGCATTACTTAACAATCAGGTGCCATTACATTTAGGTAATGATTACCTTGGTGGTCTTTTGGTAAATCTTGAACTTAATAACGAAAATGGTTTTTTCTATCAAAGATTTCAGGATGTTGGAACAGGTCAGGCAGATGCTGGTGTTACAGGATCATATTACATCATAAAAAATATGAGACTTCAGGGACGTTTGACTGTCCCCACACCAGATGAAATGAAAGCATATCAACCACAGATGATGCTAGCAGATAGAATCAATCTCATTAACGATGTACAATCATCAGTCAATTCAAACAAATACACACCAAATACCGCATTGACTAAATCATTTGTCAATCTTTTCTTGGATGATGATCAAGAAAATAATATTCAACAAAATGAAAATAACTATCGTCTCCCACTTGGAATACGATCATATCAGCAAAATAAAAACAATGTTAGAAATCCACAAGATTACGTCATCGAATGTGTGCCAAATTTACAAGATAAAACATCTGCCGCACCCGGAAATACTGTTACATATTCTGCTCAGGATGTTACACAGAGAGCATCGATTCAAGGAGACGCTGAGATCCGCGCTCTATACCAAAGATCTATCCTTGATGGTCGCCTAGCAGATAAGACCGCAGGATCTTTATCATTGACTAATTCATCATTAGAAGATGATTACGAACAGACAAGAGCGACAGGAGGTCAGGCGAATACCGAAGGTGTATTGAGAAATGTTAATGCCGATTGTCAGGGTGTTGGTCTTGACTACACAAATGGCATGGGTAATGCTTCTAACTTTGTACAGAGAGATTATGATTTAATCTTAAGATCTGGTGTCAATAGTGGTAATACTGATTTACCAGAATCACGTAGATCTAAACCAGAAGTCATTGAAACTTATGTCAGAAATTCAAGCGCATTTAATACACAGACATTACAAAAATCTTTTGCTTAATTTTATTTTATTTGTTTAATTTATAAATGCCTCCTTCACAATACGGATCTAGTAATCATAATTCGAATACACATAAGATGCCTGATGGCACTGTCATGACTGGAAAAACTCATAGCAAATCATCTAGAGTTGTTAAGAAAAAAAAATCACCTAAAAAAGATGATGATGATTTTATCGGCGATTTAAAAGAAGGATCATTAAAAAGAATGTTAAAAATGGGGAAAGGATCCCCACCATTAAAAATAGGAGAATTACAAAAATTATTAAAGGTTAAAGATGGATCATCTTTCATGTTTCGTGATAAAGAAATACCAAAGATGACAGAATTAATGAGAAAACGTATTAATTTAGCAATCACATTAATTAGAATAAATAAAAAATCAAGATCAAGTAAAAATTAATTTTCATTAATACATCCATTACTTGTACAATCAAGTAGATCATGATGACCACAATAAGAGCATTCTTCAATTTTATGCTGACTCTCCAAAACTACACCATCTTTACTCAATTCAATATAATCAAATCGGTCTTCAGCGTGATCGGGATTCTCTTTTAAATCTCTTTCAAACGATAACCATTCGATGGTAGCATCTCGTAAATTATTTGTTTTAAGGATCATGTGTTCTTCGGTGCCGTTGTAACCCACCAAAGTATAGGTCATTTTATTATAATTTGATTACGCGAGCAATCTTTAAATCATTT
>TARA_R100001594_G_scaffold33579_2_pt1 | contig 11736 bp, 6 predicted proteins | sample TARA_R100001594 | Tara Oceans TARA_R100001594 (sample SAMEA2622752) | marine metagenome | biome: marine biome (ENVO:00000447); feature: marine epipelagic mixed layer (ENVO:xxxxxxxxx); material: "saline water (ENVO:00002010), including plankton (ENVO:xxxxxxxx)" | depth 150 m | reverse complement strand
TGGTTCAGAAGACATTACTGTAAAAAACGATGCTGCTTCGACAATCGGAACCGTGAGCCAAAACGAAGGCGCACTTTACGTTTGTGACGGTAGTGCCTGGGTAATGGTCTTTATCATGACCGGCGCAATCGCTTGATAAACCTTAGCTGCGGCGGGTGCTGGCTGCGGCCAGCATCCGCCCGGAAGTGAGAAGAATATGGGAACTATTAACCTTTACCAGAAGTTCGATTACACGGACGCTGCTGGTAATACTTATTCAGATGGTTCAACCACCACCGCTAGAACCATTTCTGTAGCCGATCAAATTTTTGATCGGACCTACGCTATTGCTGACGGCTCTGGTGGTTCGGCTACTGTTATTTGGTCAGACTCTACCCCTCATTACATTGCAGACTTTGATTTCCTTTGGATTGAGTCTGATGTTGATGGAGAGATCCAGCTTGTTTGTAATGAAGGCGGAACGCTTTCTGGCGGAAACATCGAAAATGGATTTTGCATTAAACTAAAAGCTGGCATTCCTTTTGTGTTGGCTGCTGATGATAGTCGCAACATGGGCAACATGAACGGCACGTTTAACGAAAGCAATCATCAGTCGGAAATTGACACTTGGGAAGCCGACTGGGTTGCCGACACTATTGACCGTATTGAGTATTACCGTTCCGGCTCGGCATCCGTAGTCCGCGTATTTGCGGTGACCTGATGGCAACATTAGCTCAACTACAATCACACGTTGAACACGCACTTGGCGGCACGCCTGCCTCGCAGTTGTCCACTACAGACATTGTGAATCAGGCGGGCCGTCATTTGTATGGCTATCAATGGAACTTCCGTCTGCGTGGGCCAGTGGATGTTACCTTGACTGCAAATCTTTCAAGCGTAGAGCTACCCAATGATGTTGGGGAAATAGTTAATGCCTATATGAAAGACGGGTTGACTGACAGCATTAGGCTTACAACGATTCAGGAAGTGGTCCGCACCAGAAACACAAGCATTTCAACAGGTGCAAACTACATTGCTTCCATTGTGTGGCCCGAAGGTTCTGCAAAGGCAAATAAGCCACCTATTTTGGAGCTTGCGCCCACGCCGACATCTGCAGATGTTTTGACGCTAACCTACCTGCAGTCCTGGAAAGAGTTGAGCGAGTCAACTGAAAGTGCTGCTGTTCCTCAGTTTTGTGAATCAGTTCTGGTGCAAATGGTTAGGGCTTTTGCTTTGGGTTATGAGGAAGAGAACATGGCTCAAAGACTTCTGGAAACAGAGCAGTCGCCATTGTTCCAAAGAGCATTGGCACATGATGGGCTGGTGCAGCCTGATTACGGCCCAATTATGAATGGCGTTACTTCTTCTAATCGAAACAATAGGCTGCCATTTGACACTATTGCTGACCCGACATCTTGATGTATAAAAGATACGACACAACGATGGGAACAAAGACGGATGGCACAGCCCTGGCTTCTGTGCCGTTGTCTAAAAGCAAAAACTCTAGGGATGTTTCTGCTAGAGAGTTTTATTGGGCGAGTGCATATAACAGGGAATCTACAGCATCGACTACTGTTACGGTGCGGTACAAGAGTAGCTCAACAGTTTCAGATTCCGCTGCTATACGAATAGATTCTGTTCTTCTTCTTGCTGGTGAATCTGCCGTATGGACGTATGAAGACTATGGATTTGATTTAGCAAAGACTGGGTATGTTGAATTGGTAGCTAGTGGAACTCAGGATGTTGATTTGGCTATTAGGACTAGGGATAGGCTGGCTCAATGAAACCTCAAACAAAAGACATTGTGGTCCCATTTCCTGTTGGCGGGCTTGACCAAAGTCAGTCGCATGTAGGCCAGATAGAAATGACTACTGTTGACTGCAAAAATGTTATTGCTTGGGATTCTATGGAAAACCGGGCAAGGGGTGGTCGCAGGCCGGGCATAGTCCAAGTAACAGGCCCAGGTCTTGGCGGAAAAATCCAGCTAATAGACACCATTGTTCCGCCAGCCGATTCGGCAAGCATTATTGGTGCCGCAGGGCCAATGATTTATGAAACTGGCCCTTACATTGGTTCTTTGGCTAAAGTAATGCAATGGCTTGACCACATGAATGTTCCTGAAAACACTCATGTTTCTTATAGGCCAGAACAGCCTGTATTAAGGGAGTCTACAAGAAAGGCCCCCGACGTTACGTCTGATTCCTTGTGGGACGATGGTTCTTATAACTTGGCCTCGTCTTCTAAATCTATTCCATTGCTTCCAAACGGGGGCCGTGTAAGAACTGCTGACGGAGGAGTGTGGGTTCGCAGGAAGTTTAATGACAGGGATTGCATTACTCCATGTCCACCTCTTCCTTATTCTGATCCTGAAAGGCCCAGGGGTAAAGACACAACTGGGATGTATCGTTCAGAAGGGCATGCATCAGGTTCGGGGACTACTATTGGCGGCAATGAGTTAGATGGCAAAACTCGGTTTCATATGTTTGAGCCCAATGTTGGAATTGATGCAAAGGATCGTGTTCCTGTAGACAATATTTTTATTGGCGGTGGTAATGGAGAAATAGTTGGCAGCGACAATGCTTTGCCAACCAATAAAATGGCTTTTTCGTCTGCCATTTTCCCTTACACGGAAGTTGATGATTTGCCGTTTAATTCTAAGAAGGGGAATGACTGGGCTTGTTCTTGTTCGGTTAGGCCTGCCCCTTGGGATCACCAGAAAATGGCAAAAGTTAGTGGCAACTCCTCTTACGAAACCCCCTTTGTAACTCAGCTATATGGTACAGATAGCGACTATTCGTTTTCTAGTGGCGGCCACCACACCAAAAACCTGTATCGGCTTTGGGACACAACTGACAACCATTGGGAGACTCACAACGGTTCCTCTATAGATAACCTTCTTTGTTCCGTAACTTTTTGGGGCAAAGATAACGAGGGAACCATTAAGCAAACTAATTCCAAGTATTACTACGGAATGGTGTTTAGGCTAAAAGTTAATTACAGCACTACTAATGAAGATGTTACTGTGGGGTCAATTCCAACAAGTAATGAAGAAGATAGTTCTAAAGGTCTTTTTATTGGATTTATTACTGACGGAACCCTTACTCCAGGTGCTGGGCAGTTTACTGGGGATTCGTATGGTGTCCCTTCCCCTGATTGGCATGTTGCTCCTCGATTTGTAGTAGCTACTATTGAATCGGTTGATAATGAAGGAGCTTCTGGGGGAGAAGACTTTTTCAAAGCTGCTCTTGGAAACATTATTGATTTCGATGGGACTCATCAAAGAAGCAATATCCAAGTTGAGCATTATGACCCGTATGATGATCCAGATTTAGCTGTTTGGCATGATATTGAAGTAAAATGCCTTAATGGAAATCTGTCTATTTTGTTTCAGGGCGAGTCTATTAAGTTTGGTGAGCAGCAGCCAACTGTATCTGAAACCGAGCTTGATCTAAATGCATACCTTGGCGGCACAGAAGACACTGATACTTCTCTTGACAATACAAGAGCTTCGTCGGGGTTGATTTTCGGGGTTCATAAAGAGCTTTACACTTCAGTCCACTGGATGCATTGGTATGCGGGAGGCGGTAGCTCTGGAAACATTCGAGGTAATGCTACAGGTTTTCCAACCGGAAGCCATCCTGTGTCTTTTGATGGGGAAATTTCTGGAACTACCGAGCTTACTTTGACTTCTTCTAACGGCGGATCGGATGATAGATATCATTTGTATAGAAGAGATGCTGGCCAGGATTCAATAGTTGAAGGCAACAGTGTTGTTACGGTTTCATACCCATGTAAGCTGGAGCATGCAACTGGCGGATACCAAAACGCCGATGGGTTGTCAGGACAAAATGCCCAAGAATACAAAGGGTATTTTAGTGGGCATCTTGAATCTGGCGTTGACACAAGCGGCATTGGTTCGTCAAACATTAAGGGCAACGACACTGATGGCACTGATGACGGTTCGGGCATGGCCTGGGTTCGTGTAAAAAATTGCGCACAGCTTATGTTTGGCTCTGATTGGGGCGCTGATTGGCTTAGGACTTGGATGGAACCAGCGTTTGCTGATTACAAATTTGAATACATAGCGGATCTGGCTACGATTAGAAATCCAATTACTATTGCAGTTGCTGATGGCAAGGTTAGGGATAGTCGAGATAACAAGTCTTTTGCCGGTCCTGGGAATCACACTACAAATACTTTTAATGCTAATAGGAGTGTTGTTACTGGCACATCCTTCTTAGACAAGTATTACTTTGCAGATGGGACTAGGTACTACAGGTACAACCCGGCAACAAGGACGGTAGAGGATTGGTATGAAAAAGCTAAAGAGGAAGGCAAGCTGATAACTGGAGAAGATGAATTCCTTCCAGACTTGCCCGGCGGAAGCAATTTTGAAACTGATGGGGTTACTTACAGTACCGAGCTTAAACCAAGGCTTGTTACCCAATACATGGGGCGACTGGTGTTGGCTGGGAAAGCGGATGAGCCCAACAACTGGTGGATGTCTGGAACAGGTAATTTCTGGGATTGGAATACCAGTGTTGTAGACGATATGAGTGGTCCGATTGCTGGCAACTCTACAAATTTGGCTGAAATTGGCGATCCAATTCGTGCGATATTTCCTTTGCACTCTAGTTCATTGGCTATTGGATGTCGAGATTCAATTTATGCTTTGACTGATGATCCATCGGTGGAAACAGCCCAGCTTATTCCAGTAAGTTTAACGGTTGGAATTATTTCTCCAATGGCTTGGTGCAATGCTGCAAACAAGACCCTGTTCTTCTTTGCTGCTGATGGGCTATACAGACTTCAGCCAAACGAATACAACGTAGATAGAAGCGAGCGAGTTTCTATAGGCCGTTTAGACAAGGAATTTTCTGGCCTTGATCTTGATAAACATCAAGTCCGGTTGATGTATGACCACACCTTGTTTGGGGTGCATATATTCCTAATTCCTCCGACCCAGGAAACTGGTGAGACTAAACATTACTTTTACGATGACAGAAATGATTCGTTCTGGCCTTTGCATTACCCAGCAGTAATTGGGCCTTCTTACGCAATGTATTACAGCAGCCCTATTACTGGAAATAGGGGAGTGTTTATGGGTGGGTTTGATGGGCACATTAGAACTTTTGATTCAGATGCAACATCAGATGCAGGAACAGATATTGACAGCTATGTTTGGATAGGCCCTATATATGCTGATACTGTCACCGAGACAAAGCTGATGAGATTGGCATCAATTTTAGATGAGCAGTCATCTGTTATTAAGTACGAGGTTTATGTTGGCGATACAGTCGAAGCCGCAAAGGCGGGTTCCCCTGTAATTACTTCGGAATGGAATTCTGGAAGAAACCCCTGGAGCTACACTAGGGCTCGCGGGTCATTTGTTTTTGTAAAGGTTTATCAATCAGCCTCGGCTACCCCGTGGGCATTTGAGCAAATAACAGCCACTCTTGCAATGGCTGGTCAGACAAGAGTTAGGAGTTAGTGATGGGCAATTTTTTTGACGATATTTGGGGTTCGTTGTTTGGCACAGACGAAGAGACAAGGACTCTTCCTTGGTCTACTGAGGGTCCGGCAGTTGTTCAAAATTATGGCCAGAGCATGATTGATGCTTACTGGCAATACATTGCTGAATCACAGCTTCAAAACATACAGCGTATGGCAATGTTTCAGTCTGGTTATGAAAACGAATTGGCTACCATTACAGACTCTGAAGACGCTCTTTTGCAAAACCTGGATGCTCTAAAATCTGACCTGCTTGCACAAAGAGACACCACATATGCAGACATTGAGACAATGTATGGCGACCAAAATACCAGCATTGAAGAAATGGCGGATCAGGCAAGGGGCACTCAGGAGGTTGCGGATGCTCGCCGTGGATTGCTGGGCTCTACCGCGCATGATTCAAAGATAAGAGGCCACGACAAAGCTGAAAGCGAAGCTAAGAATGAGTTAAACCAATGGAGATCGTCTGAAAGAAACAAGGCGAACAACACTTATACTACAGGTATAAATTCTGGTCAGGCGCAATATGATTCTGGAATGCAGCAATTGTCTGCGCGTCGCCAAGATGCTGAACGGGCTTTGACAACTTTCCAGGATCAGTTGTATCGAGAAAACCCGGTAGAAATGAGCATGGTGCCGCAGCTTGAATACAATATGTGGAACCAGCTTTACGCAACCGATTGGCCGGGACAGCAGGTTGTAACACAGGCAGCAACTCCAGGCCTGCTCAGTGGGTCGCTTGAAGCCCTTTTGGGCTCTGCTATGAGCGCACTTGGCGCAGAAGCGGGTGGTGCTGCGTGGGATGCACTTGGTTCTGGTTGGGATTCAATCGCTTCTGGTTGGGATAGCTGGTGGAATAGTGGATTGGATATGGATATTAGCCCCTTTAACCCCAATACAGGTGACTGGCAAGTAAACATTGATGGCAGTTACTACGACAATCTTGGAGACATTTTGGGTAATTGGACCGGAACTATCTAGTCTGTGGCAAGACACTTTTAGGAAAAAAAAATGAGTGCATTTCAGGGCGTACAATTGGCCGCCAACCTTGGCCAACAAAATTTCAATCAACAGCTAGCGCTAGATAAGCGACTCGATAGCCGCAGCGACGAGATGTGGGATCGGTACGCTTTTGAAAAGAAAATGGCAGCAGATCAGGCTAAAGAAATTCTTTACCCTACGATTGAGAAGATGTTTAGCCAGGCCATGGAGTCTAGCCCCATAGGTGAATTCCTGTCTACGATTTCTGGCGAATCTAGGGTTAGCGTTGCTGAAGCCGTTAAGAATGCTGAAATGGACGCACAGGATCGCATTCGTCAAAGAATGATAGATAAGGCTATTGCCGATGGCACTCCTATGATGACCATTGGTGGAAGCACTGAACCTGAGCAACAAACTCAGCCTCCTGCGAGTGATGATGGTGCCCCTTCCCCAAAGTCTGCTGATGGCGGGCTCCCTCCGGCAACTGCTCCTGTGGCCAGCGATGTTCGTATTCCAGAAGGCGTTACCCCAGAGCAAGCTCAGGCAATACGCAATGTTGCAACTCGCGGCGCTAACGCTCCTGCAAGTCAGAGGGTAGGATATAACATTCCTGGGGTAGAGCTATATCCCAATCCTTATGGCGATGGAATTGTTGCACGTTTTCCCAAGACTGGAAAAACCGCGATTTACTCCAAAGAAGATTTGGCGGCAATTCAGGGTGCAATCAAGGCCGAAAACGCTGCAATTATTGCCGATGGTGTTTCTTCTGCAGGTAGGTCTGCTGCAAGGCAAGCCGCATCCGATATGGTTCTTGCAGAGAACTTTAATCACATTCAAGGTGATAAAGCTCGTAGGCAAGCGTTGGAAGCAGGAGTTATCGACCAGAGAACCCATGACTTCATGGTTCGATACGGCATTGTTCCTACTCAAGACGAGTGGCAGGACTTAATTAAAAATCATATTAGTCTTGAGGGCCTTATTGACACGGTTCGTGACAGAACTCGTAACGAAAAAAAGACTGCAATTGACGATGAAATCAAAAATGTTGGAACGCAATTAAAATCTATTCAGGCCCAGATGGATAGCGGTAAAGGTGGTGGCGGTGCTGGGGGCGCGTATGACGTTGGGGGTGATTCAACGCCTGGGGATGGCCCTGTTCAGCAAGGTATTAGAAGTTCTCTTCAGGATCAATATGACTTCCTTTCTAAAAGGCAGCAAAAGCTCCACACAAGATCCAGGTCGCTTTACAACCACAATATCCATGGGTCAAATCCAAATCTTGGGCTTTATGCAACAGGAAGTAACAAGCGAATTGATTCTGGAAGCATGGATGACCTTATGCGTTTAGCTGCTTCAAAACTGACTGGTGAAACAGATCCTTCGACTGCAATGCGTGTTTTGCCTAGCGTTATTACTGATAGCAACCAATTTCTTACCGAGTTTATTCCTGCTTTGGTTACAGAAGCGCGTTCGGCTGGGTGGCATATTGATGAACAAAATCCGCTTGACGCAGCATGGTGGGCACAAAACTACATAACACATATTGATGATTCTGTAAAAATTGAAGCTGTAAGAAAGCAGCTTGCTAAAGATGATGCTGCGGCTCAGGCATCTTTGGCGGTTGAACCTGACTTGACTACCGCTGACAGTGATTATGTGAGTGGGTTTAGGGAAAGCATGAAGGGCACGAAAGATAAACCTGCTTCTGAAACTGTTGAGGGAGAAAGTTCGTACCTATCTGATTACATCAACCAACAAGGTATTCCAGATTTAGACGAAAGCACTTCTTTAACTCAGGGGCAAATTTCTGATTTTGCCATGATGCTGGGGGTTAGCGAAGAATATGCAAGGCAGTATTTGGCAAGATACCGAGAACAGTATGGCCTCGACACTGCGGGCATGCAGAGATACCACGCTAATTTGACAAGCGGAGTAGATCGCCGTGGCAGGATGAAGGCGGAACCTGTTCAGCAAAATGACAATTAGTAGATGTCATTGAATTGCCCAAAAACCCTATTAAAACAAATAGCTTCAAGAGGCTCTAAATGAGTAACGATTTTACTCCGCCAGGAATTGACCGTGATATTTTGGATGAGGTCTTGGGTCGAGACACGATTTTGGATGGCGGTTACAGCCGACACCCCGAATCTGGTCGGACTATATATTACGATCAGTATGGCCAGCCCGTAACAGAGCGGACTGCAAGCTATGAGGTTGACGGGGAAAACATTGTTGTCCCAACCGTTTGGGGTGGCAGGATTCTTCGTGACGATGACGAGATTCTTCGCCTTGCCTTTGAAAGTGGTGAAGTCTATGGTCGAGGCGAGGGGTGGAGTTCAGAGCAAGCAGATGAATTTTCTCGCAAACGAAGCGAGGAATTGTCAAAACATTTTACTCGTCCAGAAAACGAAAAGCAGATAAAAGAAGCTCTAAAGCCACACTCATCACCACTAGAAGGAGTGATGCCTCAAGATCCTAGCAGTGATATTCCCGAAGCATTTGACCCAAGGTTTTTGGATCAGCCATCAAGGGGTAAGCAGGCTGATTTGTTTTCTATTACTCCTCCTGTAGATGAGGAAAGGTATGGAACTTGGGCTAGGGAAAATGAAGCTATTGATTTGCTTGGCGATAGCAATGCTAGAAATCTGTTTTGGATGTCAAAGGGGGGTGCGTTAGAGGACTATCCTGGGTACGTTGCAGAACTTACGATGTCTCGCCTAACCAACGATGCATTAGAAAAGCCGGAATACAGTTATCACGACCGGGAATGGGCTATTGATAACTTGAATGCTGTAGTTGATGCGATTGCATATGGTGCATTGGATGGTGGGATGTTCGAGCATCTGGAATACATTCCAGAGGATGCTATTGAGCGAAAGATGGCAAACATCAAGCGTTTGCAGCCCGCTTTGTTTAACGCAAATGATGCCCCATACAGAACCTTTGGTGGGGAAACGTATTTTGACCCAAGCCGTATGGGCCAGGGTATTGAAAAAGCTCTAAAGGATGGCTTGATTGACGAAGAGCAGGCTGCAGAATTGCGTTCTGTTGAAAGCCAGTGGAATGAAGAGCTTGCCAAGAACTTTGCTCCTGACCAACTTGAGATGATTCGTGCGGTTGAGAAGAAGGCTTTGGCGTATGGCATTGCTAAAGGGGGGGTAGGGTTTGCTTCATTTGCCACTGCAGCCAAACTTTGGGGTAAATCTGTAGGAAAAACTGCGGGAAAATTAGCCGGAAAGACCCCAATCATTGGGCCTTTTCTTGGGCCTACTGTTGAAACTGCTGGTTCTATTGCTGTTGGATGGATGGCAAGTGAAGTTGCTGGCCTAACCATTGATGAAGCTACTGATTTGGCTGCGGAGTATTATGACTTTGCGGCTGAGTTTGCTGCGTCAAGAAATGTATACCCAGGTTCTGTTTCGACCGGCGAATTTATTGGCTTTGCTGTGCCTACGGCTTCTATAGTTGTTCCCGGTACTAGGAACATGGTTAAAGCCTGGAGTATGGCAACGAAACCGGGCGGATTTGGCGTTGGCAACATGGCCGCAATTACGGGGACTTCTCTTGTTGGCGGCGGCGTTGCTTTTGGCACAATCAAAGGCATGGAAGAGCTTGCGGTAGCGTCTGGTTTTGCAGAGGCTCCACCCCCAGACGCTGACCATTCCTCTTGGTCAGATTTCTTTACAATGACTCTTCTTGGCATTGGCTTTACAGGCAAGAACCTTAAATTTGGAAACGTCCGAGTCACCCCACAGGAAATTGCCAACCACTGGGCCTATGTTGTAAAGGGTAAAAAGGAACCGGGCGGAGTTCCTCGTTTGACAGAAGGTTCGTCTGCAGCGGCAAAGCAGAGCCTGTTGCGTGCCCAAGCTATTGAGGTTTGGACAAAGAAACTTGGCGACTTCCTGTCCAAGTGGCGGCAAGCTAATCCAAATGCGACAAGAGAAGAGGCTGTAAAGGCGTTTAAGGATATGTTGGGCAAATTGCCCACTAACATTGATGTCCAGACGGTTTCTCTTGGAGATGCTTTGGTTGCCGGTAGGTTCAAGTCTAGCAAAGCTGCTCCTGCTGGCCCAACTGGCCCGACTAGTCTTCCATTTACAATGCCAAGCACGCCGCAAGCAGGCAAGCCATTAGCACCTGGAACAGGTAGGCCACGAAAGCTACCAAGGCCAGTTGAAGAAACTACGCCAATTCAGGCTGGCCCTACCCCACGAAAGGCTTTGCCTGAAGCTCCGCCTCGCCCTCCGATTGTTACCCCGTTCAAGAAGCGGCCAGAACTGCCCGGCAAAGAAGCTATGTGGGAGCAGCAATTGGCTGAAGGTCGGACTGCGGGCCAAAGAGCGGTTCAACAAAGAGAAGCTGGCCAGGAGCCCAAGGCTCCAGTTAAGGTGGCGGAAGCCGAGAAGCCCTTGGAGCTATGGGACATCACCAAGACTCCTAGTGGCGTTCAGGCGGGCTCTGAGATCGTTGTGGGCAAAGCTAGTGCCGAGGCGACTGAGTATGGCATGAGCCGGGCTGAGGAGCCCAAGGCTGGCACTGAGGTTACGGTTGAGCGGGTTGACGAGGGGGTGGTGTACGGGCGTGACAAAGCGGGCAAGCCGGTGGCTGTGGATACTTCACTAACAGAAGTGATGGTCCCTACACCTGCTCCGCCCGCTCCGGCTGCGGAAGAAGCTCCTGTTGTGGAGCAGGTTCCAAAAGCGCCTGATGCAACCGCTCCGCCCGCTCTGGCTGCGGAAGAAGCTCCTGTTGAGGAATCTTGGCATGCGGCACACAGGCCAAATCCAGAAGGTGCAAGGCTGCATGACCTGACCGAATCGGAACAGATTCCAGAAGATGTTTACAGCCGTCCTGAGCTTTATGTTGGTGATGCGTCATCGCTTTCTAGCAAGCAGTCCATAGCTGCTATACGCAGAATGAGGGGAAGGCCAGACGCAGAAGTGACAATATACAGATCGTCACCTAATAATGATCCTATTAAGCCTGGGGACTGGGTGTCGCTTTCTGAAGATTACGCAAAGCAGCACGGAATGGTTAGTGAGGCAGAGCTGGAAATGGGAGACAAGGATTGGCCGGTGAGGTCAATGAAAGTCCCGGCCAGAGATGTTCGCTTTGCTGGTGATGATTTGAATGAGTTTGGCTATTTTCCTGAAACCAAGCCATCTGAACAGGTTATTTCTGAAGCTCCCGCTACTCCGGCAAAAACCCTAACCCCGCAAGAAGCGGCTGTTGAAGCCGTGAGAAAAAGAGGTGAGAAGCTAT
>TARA_R100001594_G_scaffold90358_1_pt1 | contig 11745 bp, 5 predicted proteins | sample TARA_R100001594 | Tara Oceans TARA_R100001594 (sample SAMEA2622752) | marine metagenome | biome: marine biome (ENVO:00000447); feature: marine epipelagic mixed layer (ENVO:xxxxxxxxx); material: "saline water (ENVO:00002010), including plankton (ENVO:xxxxxxxx)" | depth 150 m | reverse complement strand
ACCCTGCGGGCACCCCATGGCTCTCCGCCCAGCATGGTGGTGGGTCCAACTCGCCAGGTCCACAATCCGGTGTTCGGATGAATGATAATGCGAACCAAATTTCTTCCTCTGTAAATCTTTTTGGCAAAGCTCGATATTTCGATTCAAACACCAACGAAACTGACGAAAGATGGGTAATCCAAACAAAATTTGAAACACCAATGTTAAACTTTGTTGATCACGCAAGAGGTGTTCCTTCCGACAATCTGCAATTTTGGACCGGGGACTATTATAACACAGCATCAGGCTATGGATATTCTTCTGGAAGCAAGTCTTCGGCAGCAATCGGTATGTGGCATCACTATGGCAGACTTCCAACCGGCAGTGAGGGTGTCTTTTTGGAAATTGTTGAGCATCCCGATTATGGCTCCAAAACATCTACTGTGGAATCCCTAGCTGACGCATTAAATTTCCCTAAAGACTCGCAGCGCTTAGGCACACCTGCTGAAACAAAGAATATTAAAGAAGCTGTTGTCGCTGTGCCTTTTTATGAAGAGCTTACGGTTACTAAGACCGGACACAGCTCTAATGTAAGAAAATTCTTTGAAATTGGAAAAGAAAAAATTGATCATATTCTCGGTCGCAACCAGGGCGGCGGCGGAGCATCCAGCAAATCCGTTCCCTCATCGTTACCGCTGGAGTCTACCAAACAAATGGTCGAATCCATGCAGGGATATCACTTTCCTCATTCTATGGATTTTATAAATTACCCTGATAAGATTCAACCGTTCGTAATGTATATCTTTGAGTTTGAACACGAATTAAACAGGCAGGATGTTACCGACATATGGCAAAACTTGCCACCCCGTATTGGAAGAGCATTTAACCCTGATAGCCCTCTTGGAACAGAGGAAATAATGCAAACAAAAGAAATTTCTCACGATTTACAAGCTGGCGAGTTATTAAATGCACCGCTTAAATCTAAGCTTCAATGGATGGTCTTTAAAGTAAAACAGAAAGCCAAGAAAAACTATTATAAAAAATCAGTTGCAGCAAGTCCGATAACTCAGTTGCCATCACCATCAGAAGTAGCTACAACATTCGACCCCAGTGGAATCCAAATGGGATCGGTTGTGACATCTAAACCAAGTATTTCCGAACAAATTTCAAAATCACCAGATGGTATATTTGAGATTCTTGCTGACGGCGCGGCAAAAGGTGCAAGTTCGAAAGAAGGCGGCGGCGGTAGATCTACTGAATACGATGTAACCTACAACTGGCCATATGACTTTTTCTCATTGGTGGAATTAGTAAAAATTGATCAACAAGTTCAATTTGAAACCAGTGAGGAATACAAAGATCCCTTCGATAGATCGACACCGGCATACACAATTTTAAATGTGACCAGTGCTAACAAAGCAAACCCAATTACTTTTGTGTTTGACGCCGACTCGGCGCAAAAAACATTTGATACAAGTATTGTCCAACTTATGGTTGAGCAATTTGAAATAGGCGACAATTCTGCCTCCGTTATTGAGTCGATGTCGAACGAGCTTGGGTTCATTGATTATCAAGATGTTAAGCCGCCCCAAACTGGCTTAAGCGGCACAACTCGCTCAACCTCTACAAAAACTTTTACCAGAATTTTCTATGATCCCTATAACAACGCCGTTACTTACAGGTTAGAAGTGGGAGTTACAAAAGATCAATCTGGAACTGCTACAATTTATAAGGTAATAACTAAGACAAACTAATTAAGACATGGAGTTTTTTAATAAAAAAGAAGAAGTCATTGACTTGCAGCTTACTCAATATGGAAAGTATCTTCTTTCATTGGGAAAGTTTAAGCCGACTTTTTATGCTTTTTATGACGAAAATGTCCTATATGACTCACAATATGGTGGTTACTCTGAAGAGCAAAACGACTCCGAGGGAAGAATACAAAATGACACTCCCAACCTTAAAGTGATTCACAATTTCCACAGCATTGAGGACGACCTCGCAAGAGCAGTTGAAACCAAAGCCTCGGGAGATCCAGACTTGGCACAACTTATGTTGCAACAAACCGCAGACAAATCACAGGTTTTGGTTCGACCTTTAGCTAATTCTGAACTATCATTGGATAAGGCACCTGCTTGGCAGATTACGCTGTTTAATGGAAATATACTAACTGGCTCCACCACATCGACGCTTACATTGAGCAGTTCTGCAACAGTGTTGAATATTCCCCAGATTGAAGCGGAAATTGAATCAACAATTTCAATTTCTACACAAGGGTCGTATTCAGCAGAAGACGAAGAGCAGGTCTTACGAGGCAGTCTCCATGGACTGAGAGATGACATTGTAGATCTTATAGGCACTATGGAGACAATTGTATTTGAGGATGGTTCTTACTTTACTGTTAACACTGATGAAATATTATTACAGGTTGTTGAAAAAAATGTTCCTATGGGAAATGATAATTTTGAAATAGAAATATACGAGGTCGAAGATATCGATGGAAATGGGAAAATCCAAAATACCACCTATGTCACTGAATTAAAGCAGCTTCGTATGCTTGTCGAGAGAGAGTTAGTAGTAAACGGTATATTATTAGACGAAACTGAAAAAAATAACTTACCACCCTCCGATATTGATAATAGTTTTTTTGATTATTTTTTCGACATGGAAGCAGATTATGAAATATCTCCATCTTTAATATGTGAAGTTATCGATGGTTCTGATTTGGATGAATACAAATTCGCCAGAAAAGACTTTTCATGCCCAGATCAGCTTAAAGATTATGGATTTTCGTCATTCTATTCACAAAGACAAGATTCAAGCCCCTGTGGAGATAGTGAATAATGGCAAGTTGTAGTATATTTGGAGGCTTAGTTCCCAACATTTACATTGATCGAATATTTCTAGAAGAATCACAAAGAGGGGTCGATACAGATAACGATGGAAAAGATGATGTATACTTGCAAACCCCTAGTATTACAGTAAATTTAAAAATTTTAGACACCATTAATAGCGGCGGAGGTTTCTCTATATTGGGTGATGCACTTGAAATACAAACAAAAGATGGTAATTTAGATTTTAAAAAATACTTTAAAGTTCATTGTTATTTGTTTTTAGACCAAGGCTACTCTGAACTATTTATAGAGGGCTTTGAAGATAGAAACTACCCCACCTCTCTTCCCCTCGGCGGCAGTGCCGTTATATCTACAACAAACTATCAAGCTCCTGCTGAAAATGAAAACTTTTTGGCTGGAACCTCAAAAACATTAAATGATTTTGCAGATACATATGTAAATCAAAATGGTGTAACCGAAATAATTCATAATTTTAATTTCCAATTGGCTGAGAAGGATGTTTTAAAATATTTGCGTGTTTTCTCATTTATTACCCTTGACACGGATGCACTATCAGCCGATCTTCAACTCCAATTACCCACTCTTTATAGAAGAGTTGTTGGCAAATATGCCGATCAGTTAGTGATGAGCAGCGCGAACGCAATTGATTCTCGTTTAACCGTATTTTTAGATCCAAAAAACAATATTTGGGATGGTCCGTTTCACACACACAATACTACCGAAGGCAAGATCTATATGGAAGGGAGCGAACACACTCCAGACATTCCGCACAACACTTTGATTAAGGGCACCATTGAGATTAACAATATTCAAGATTTTAGAATTCGTGATGAAATCGATATAATGATTGCAAACCTGCATACTGCCAATAAAGTTCAAAGCACTTTTCCTGAGCAACAAGATGTGCTAAAACGGATAACATCTAAAAATTCTTATTTTTCTGAATTTTTTGTAACTAAAGATGAAGAACGTAAAGCCCGTTTTTATTTTGCATTTGATTACAAAAAGTGTATTTTGGAAAATACTCAATTTCCCACTCTTGTATCAAAGATGTCAAACAGTGCAAAAAATAAATTGCTTCAAAACTCTTCAATAATAGGGTTTAAACTATCCAGAACACAAGTGCAAGAACAGAGAGCCAGAAACTCTATAGGCTCTCCAGTTCGTAACAAGAGACTTTCTGCGGGCTCAAAGCCCGTGCCCGTAGTTGACGGCTCTTTGGACGACAAAAGTATTAATGAAATTAATATTTTACTCCCGCAGCAAGTAAGCGCACCTGATTCACAAATCAGACACTTTACAGGAATTGATGCAAAAATGTCTTTAGAAGAGGACGGGAGCTATCAGTATTCTGTTTCAGTAGAAATAAATGATGGCTTTATATCAATGACAAAAGACTTGGTTAATAATTTTTCAGCAGCAATTAGTGAATATGAAAGATATGTGGCACTCACACAAATACCTGGCATATATGATGAAAAGGCAAGAAAATTTACCGCTACTCCTGAGATACTTGATGAAGCAATCACCGCTTTCGGTATGCATGAAAGATATAGTAAATCGCAAAGATCTGGTCAAGAAATTATGTCTGAAGGCGCTCCGAATTTATCAAGCATTGTTAATACATACCTTAATACTTTAGACTTTTTTGTTGATATAGATCGATACAGCCCCGCGTCGTATCCTGTTTCACCGCATACCGCTCGCTCCGCTATGTCAAAAAATATAATGACCATGATAGATCCAGTTGGTGGTTCTATAGATGGTGTATTAATGTTCCAAAAGCTTATGCAAGACTTGCTTGGTATTGTTAAAGATGTTTTAAGTGTTGGCTCAAATGCAATTGGTGTCGAAGCTACCACCTCAAACCGTCAATCAAACAGTAAATCATCGTTTAAATCAAGAAATATTCAAGTTTCGGAGGTGTTTGAAAACACAATAGATGCGAGATTTATAAACGAAACATATTTGGATAATATTGGATTGGGTCCAATTCGCCTATTCAATGGTTTAAGAGTTTATACAGCAGAACAATTATCAAACACAGTTCCTGCTGAAATAACACCACAAAACTTTTATTTAGAGCCAGAGAAAGAATTAGCAAAAGCAAACATCACGTTCAAAGTAGACCCAGTTCTACAACTACAGGCTCTTTCGCCTTTTGGCACTGGTGAGCCCCTGTTGGATCCCACTGCACCAGACACAGGCGGAATTTCGACTACAAAATATTTAGGTCAAGGTAGCACTGGCTCGGTCGGCAATCTTAATGTAAACACCCTTAGTTCCACAGATTTGTCAAATGATCGCGTTGAAAGAGCAGAAGCCAGTCAGTTTTTAAAACCATCGGCTGCTGCATTTGCCACATTTGATCGTTCGGGTGTTATGGAAGACGGAATAAAAAAAGAAAATCTTGAGGTTGATTTCAAAACTAAAATCAATGTTTTGACATCTTTTAGTGTTGTCCCAAGGGTTGCATACACTCATCTGCCCACTCACGTTGTTAAAACATATATGATACGCAATGCTGTATTTGAAACAAAAAAGCTCTCCGAACTTCAAATTAGCAGAAGGTCAAGCAGAAACACGTTTTACTTGTGCAAACAAACAAGACAAAGTGACAAAACGGTAATTGATAGTTATTTTCTTTTACAACCACCTGAATCAGTTTTCGCTTCAGAGATTACTCCCATAGTTGAAATAGAAGAGCCCACCATCACTGAAGGTCCGGCGATAGGAATAGATACTACAACAATGATTTCACCAACCATGGCGATAGACCCAGCAATTGCTGCTGATATGGCTCCGAGAATTGATGTTGGGCTCCAAGCCTTGGAGGCTTTCGAAGACCCTCGGCAAAACCAACCCAGCGTCCAGCCCAGAGTATCATCAAATAGATCCATCACAAGGCGGATCGCTACACCCGAGGTTTCCAACAACCAGCCACAGCCGATGCGAAGTGGTGTTGCAACTCGCGACACCGCCGCCACAACAATGGCAACAGGGCAGAGCAAATCTATAGAAAAGCTTCAGAAGAAAACAATAAAAAGAAATGTTACTGATGTCACCAAAGGTGGGGGGTACAAATAAATGGCAATTAAAAAATGTGACGATACCATAGAAGAGGTTGTTTTAGAGGGAGAGGCTATAGACACTACTCTTGGACCAATTGAGTCTCAAACAGCAGAAACTCAAACACCCTCTCAAGTGAAAGAGAACGCCGCCCTTGGTAAAAGGCTGGTTGTGGTTGAGCCAAACATATGCGATAAAACCGAGTTATCACTAAGCCCAGTTACTACTTTTGGAAATGGATACGTTATGAGTGCTCGCCCATCTGATATTGTAGATCCATTGCGTGCCGAGGCAAGAAAGTTTTTTGCTACCGATTATAATAATCAATTGGTGTATGTGAACTCTAGCTTAAAAGAACTTGGCGACAACCAATCTACAAGAGCAAGTTATGGAACGTCTCCCATAACAATAGCAAGCCTCACTGAGCCAGAAATAGGCGAGGAGGTTCTAACGACCTTTGGATATAAAATGAAAGTTATTGACGAAGAATATAAATATACTCAAACTTTTTTAGTATCCAGCAATCAATTTGTAGTCAATGGCGGAGATGCGCCAAGTCCGAACTTGGCTGATTCTTGGAAAGTTTTTGTAAATGGTGAAATTGACGCCATCACCCCCACGACATCCCCACAGACGACCCAGACATTTGCGAAAGTTGAGACAGTCGCTGGTGAGCTTGGACCGTATGATTTTGGCAGATATGTTGAATATGAAGGTGGGGTCTTTCACCGAAAGCCAGATGATATAGATGTAGCTCTGGAATTTTTATCAGATATGGGTGAAGACGGTTGGGATCGTCCAACTAAAGCGGTAGAAATTTTAGAGTGGCTTGTATCCAGAGATGAAAAAGAAGCCAAAAGAAAAACAAGTGAAATTAGACAAGAGTTGGAATTATTAGATCGATTTCATAATACAAGCTACACAAAATGGAAAACCAAAGAATATTATGGGGAAGATAGCTACGTTTCCAGAGATATATTTGGTCGTATTAAGTATTCAAAAGAGTTCGATGATGTCTATGTTCCAGAGTTGGGCGCTAAAACGCCTGTCCGAGCAGTTGCATATTTTCACTACCCTGTATGGGAAGATCCGTATGGCACGATTGGGGGTGCGTACATGGCCAAAGAGAATCCCGAAAAAGCAGAAGAATTTATAGAGGCGCAAAGAATTATCACATTAGAGGTGTTTTATCCTCGTTTTAGGGTGGATCCAAGCGCAGACATAGATCTTCAAACATTCTCTCTTATATCAAGACCATCTCCACTAATTGATATACAAACAATGTTTACTGATCATTACACTAATATAGTAACACCCTTTGACCAAGACGAGTTAGAGTTGTATCTAAACAATGTTAACAATCCAGCATATGCAAACGTTAAGGGTAAATACAATTTTTTTGTTCCAAACTATGAAAACTATATTCAATCAGGAGATATAAAAGAGTATCAACTTGAAAATCAATTTTCAAACATGACAAGAGGCGCATCTTCTTTGCAACAGGAATTGTTTAATATGGGCAGCGACTTAAGTTATGTAAAAGGCATTCAATCCTTAGAAACGCGAGTGGGGTATGACAGGGTAACAGAAAAGTTTAAAAACATTGGCATACCGTCCACTCAAGTGTCAAAAATTAAAACAGTGACCGACACTGATGATCTTTATCCTATGATCAACACTTTTGAAATGAATACAGAAAGATCTGGTCACTTTATGGTTGCTTCTCAACAGGCGGGCTCCATCGATGGGCTGTTGAAGCACATTATGGATCAAACAATTATTTACCCAAGTGACAGGGTGTCTCAGTCCTACTTTAGTGGCAGTGTAAATTTTGTATTATCAAGTGAAAAGGTTGTAAACAATAGCGGACAAACCTCAATTGAGGTAAACAATGAAACTAGACTTATACAAACAATAGATATCTTTTCTTGGCTTGAAAAATATTTAAATTCTGAATTAGAAGTTAATTCAAATTTTGACGATCTTGCAATCATTCTTGGCGATGGTGCTAAATCTCAATCGGGCACAATGTCGTCAACAGACTGCAACGAAAGTAATTTTGCTGACACTTTAAGAGCCTTAATACTTTCTGGAAAAATAAAACAAATTGTAAAAGACAACTTTAGAACTTTTGAAGAACTATTAGAAGGCAAAGAGGCGTACAATGAGGCGCTGGTTTACGAGATTGTAAAATCGACAAGTGACGAAAATTATTTACAAAGAATATTTATTCCAAATACCGAGGAATTGGATTTATTAAAATACATTGACACTCAAATAAAGTATGACAAACAATATAAATATAGCGTATATGTGCATCAGTTGATCGTTGGAACAAAATATCAATACACAAATTTTACGGGCGCAACATCTAATTTTACAACCGAATTTTCGGTTTCATATGAGCCGTCATTAAAAATCGCAAGACTGCCAATTTTTGTAGACACCACAAGAGTGTTGGATCACGCTCCAGTTGCTCCAGATGTTAATTTGGTTCCATTTAAAGGTCACTCTACGCGCCTAATGATTAATATCAATTCTAGCGTCGGAGATTACGATTTACAGCCAATTATTTTTACTGATGCAGATCAAACGTTTGCCGCTAAATATAGAGAATCACGCAATCTTTCCGATACGGATCCAATTAAATTCAAATCAGACGACCCAGTACAGACATTTGAAATGTATAGAACGACAACGCCGCCAAAATCATATGACGACTTTGCGGAAAGTGTGGTAGAAGTTCTATCCTCCGTAGATGCCACATCAGTATCTTTTATTGATACCGTAGAGCCAAATAAAAAATACTATTACACCTTTAGGGCAATCGATGTTCATGGAAATAGATCAAACCCAACGGATGTATATATGGCAGAGTTAGTAGAATTTGAAGGAATGATATTTTTTAATAACAGTGTGTATCAATTCCAACAAGAGGCACACGATAATGTTGATGTATCTCGTAGTTTTAAAAGGTATTTAAGAATCAGCCCCGCTATGATTCACAAACTCATAAATTACAAAAATACATTTCAAGACAAAATGAGTGGCGAAGAGTTAACAGCTACATCGGCTTATGAGGCAAGCGATGTATCTTTAGGCAGCGCAGAATCAACCGTTTGGGGCAAAAGATTTAAGATGAGAATTACATCTAAAAATTCAGGCAAAAAGTTTGATATCAACTTTACTTGCAAGACTAGGTTTATAAATGATGCGCCCGAGCCCATCGCGCTTCAGAGCGGCGATCAAGATCCAAGCAAGCAGGGCAAAAAGTAAGTGACAAAACAACATATGAAAATTTGGTGTTTTAATATAATTCAGAACTATTTAAATACGATAAGAGGTTTAAAATACTATGGCATTTCTTGATAACTCCGGCGACATCATTCTCGACGCCGTATTAACAGACACAGGCAGAATGAGGCTTGCAAAAGGAGACGGCTCTTTTAACATTACAAAGTTTGCACTCGGTGATGACGAAATCAACTATGCACTTTTTGACAAAAATCACCCAAGTGGATCTGCTTATTATGATATTGAAATTTTACAAACACCCGTTCTCGAAGCTTTCACCAATAACACTTCGCTCTTGAAGTCAAAGCTTCTTTCAATATCAAGAACAAATTTGCTTTATCTTCCGATTGTTAAAAATAATACAAACGCAGGTATTGCTCCAAACTCTACTAATTTGAACAACATTGTTTCTATCGGTTCCGATCAGGCGACAATTGATTCAGTGGTTCAAGCCATTGGCGGTGGAGCTAAATTTAATGATGTTGCTGGACTTATTGACGGAAACGCATTAGTCAATAACAGTGCGGATAGAAATATTATTTTTGACCAAGGAATTGAAAGCAATGCTGTCGGAGCAGGCAAAACTTCCACTTTAGATGCCGACCTTGTAGAGACTCAGTATATTCTTGAAATGGATAATCGACTGGGTTATATTACAGACCCAAGTGGAAATCAAGCAACTCCCTCTTTTATAGATGACGATAATATTGCCAGCTATTTTCTCTCTGTTACGACAAATACCAACTATTTTGAAAACATTGCAGAAACCAATAAATCCGAAGGAACATTGGCTGGACCAGTTGGGTATCGGCTGTCTTTTCTTGTCGGAGCCTCAGTAAACCTAAATTCAAGCACTTACCTCTTTACACAGCTTGGTTCTACGAGCACAATTAGTAGCACATCTTTTTATCACATTGATACGACAGTTAGAATAACAGGTGCCACCACAGGATACAGGGTTGACATTCCAGTTAGATTTCTCAAGAATACATGATAAAATAGGATTCAAATGGCTACAACGTTTAAAACATTAACTGCAAATGATATTGTAAATACAAGAACTTTGTTGCACGAAGCAATTCCGTTAACGGGAACAATTCTTTCGGGCACATATTCTGATAACAATATTAAAACATTTAATCACGGCATGTTCGAAGCCAGCTATGACTACCCCTATTTAAGTTCTTCGGCTAACCATGTTCTTGACATCACCCATGGATATAGTAGTGACTCATCGCTTTCTGGGGGATTTGAACCATCAACAGGACTGCTACCCGGACAACCCAAAAAAATAAACATGTATAACGAAATGGCTTCAATTCTTGTTGGTCATGATGTAAATGGAAATATTAGAGAATTTGATCGAGACGGCAATCTTGGGGCTTCCGACAATGTATCTCCCATGAGGGAAATGTTCTTTGTTAATTTCGCAAGACTTTTAACAAAAGATGAAATTAAAAAAGGCACCTTTTCGATTAATTTCATTACTGGATGCGGTGACACATTTAACGCCGCGTCTGTGCAGTACCTTTCGGCACCCGCACTTATGACTGGTGTATTATCTCTCTCTGACCATGGAGCAGCAACAAGTTATTTTGTAAACTCCCCAGCGGGTGAATATGGACTTCTTTACACCAGTTCTGCCGCGCCAAACGCTTCATCTTCGCTTGGGTTTATCTACTATCAAGCAGGAATAGCAGCTTTCACCTCGTCAGTATTTGACGGCACATACCATGTTCCAGCAGAAGCTGCCCCAGCGACTAATATGGGAGCAGGTGCTGTTTCAGGAACATATGCACAACTTGCATCAAGCGCAAGCATTGATGTTATGGCGCAATCAATTAGAAATCGAATTCAAAACATCAGCTTTAACAACACAATTGAGCTAAATTCAACCATTTATTTCTGTAGAGCAAATCACAATGAATTTAACTACAGTTCAAACCCAACTTACTTAAGCAGCAGTCAGCTTCGTGTCAAAAATACAACTTCAGATAATCCTGTTTCTTATATCACAACAGTTGGGCTTTATTCATCGGACAATGAGTTGCTTGCAGTTGCTAAACTATCTGAACCAATCAAGAAAACACCAGATACAGAATTAACCCTTAGAGTACGACTGGATTATTAAATTATGGCTACAACATTTAAAACATTAACCGCAAACGACATAGTAAATACAAGAACTTTGCTTCACGAGGCGATTCCGCTGACAGGCACAATTCTCTCTGGCACCTACCAGAAGCTAAATGTGAAGACATTTTCCCATGGTATGTTCCAGTCGTCTTACGATTACCCTTATTTAAGCTCTTCTGCTAACCATATTCTCGACCTTTCTTTTGGTTATTCAAATTCTTCCACCATGTCTGGCACGGGTATTCAAAACGCTAAAAAAATTAATGTATATAACCAAATGGCTTCAGTTCTTGTTGGGTATGACGCAACTGGTGGCATACGACAATTTGATCAAGACGGCAATATTGCCGATGGTGGCACTAAATTAGAAAACGGCGCAATTTTTCTGAACTTTTCTAGACTTTTAGTTAAA
>TARA_R100001594_G_scaffold150636_2_pt1 | contig 11782 bp, 5 predicted proteins | sample TARA_R100001594 | Tara Oceans TARA_R100001594 (sample SAMEA2622752) | marine metagenome | biome: marine biome (ENVO:00000447); feature: marine epipelagic mixed layer (ENVO:xxxxxxxxx); material: "saline water (ENVO:00002010), including plankton (ENVO:xxxxxxxx)" | depth 150 m | reverse complement strand
CAGCTAGAGGGGCATCAGAGGTACCTAATTTAGAAAATGTAAGAATGGAAGCAGCTGCAGCATTTGCAGCACAAAACAGAGCAGTAACTAGAGAGGATTATATTGTAAGAGCATATGCGATGCCTGCAAAATATGGTTCAATTGAGAAGGTATATATTATCGGCGATTCTCAATTAGATTCAAGTGATAAAGATTATCCACGAGATGTTGTAAGTAATCCATTAGCATTAAATATGTATTGTTTAGGATATGATAATAATAAATATTTTACTCAACTTAACGAAGCAACAAAAGAAAATTTACGAACATACTTATCAGAACATAGACTACTTACAGATGCAATCAATATTAAAGATGCATATATTATTAATATTGGAATTGATTTTGAAATAATTACAAGACCGAACCAAAATAGTCATGAAGTTCTTTTGAAATGTATAGAAAGATTGAAACAACTTTTTAGTTCGGACAGAATGCAAATTAATGGAGCACTTAATACATCAAACTTAACAACAGAATTAGATACTGTATCAGGAGTACAAAGTGTTGCATCATTAACAATAAAGAATTTATTCGATACTGAAGCAGGATATTCTGGAAATGTATATGATATTAAAACGGCTACTAAAAATGGAATAATATATCCATCATTAGATCCAAGTATATTTGAACTTAAATATCCAAATTCAGATATTGCAGGACGAGTAGTAAAACCTTAAGGGACAAATTATGATCAGATTATTTTACGCAGAAAAGGATACAACATTATATGAAAAATACCCAGAACAAAATACTGGTATTGATCAGATATTAGAACTAACAAAAATAGCTTCTGGATCTAAATTGAGAGGTATAATACAAGGTAATACTTATAACAGTAGATTTTTGATAGATTTTGGTAGTGAAATTACAAAAATACAAACAGCTGTAACTAATGGAGAAATACCAGCATTCGATTTTAATCACCCCGCATCCGCATCAGCATATCTTAGGCTATACGCAGCAAATGCAACAGATTTATTACAATCATATGATATAAATGCATATCCAATATCCGAGTCATGGACAAATGGTGGTGGAAATTATTCTGATTCTCCCATACAAAAATACGGAGCTTCTTGGTATTATCGAACAAGCGATGATGCAGCAGATTATTGGCTAACAGGTTCTGCAGATAGTGTAGGACAAATGGGAGCAACAGAAACTACAGAAGGTGGTGGTACGTGGCTAACAGGTTCTAGTAATCTATACGAAGCAACTCAATCATTTCAAAATGAATCACCTGATTTAAGAATAAATGTAACTCGTATTATTAGTGCTTCAGTAGCAGAAATGATTCCTAACCATGGATTTATAGTAAAACGACCTACTGCAGATGAAATATCTGGAGAAGTATTAGGTAAGCTACAATTCTTTGGTAGAGAATCGCATACAATATATGTTCCAAGATTAGAAGTATGTTGGGATGATATAAATAATGCAGGTGGAACAGATACAATAACAGCTGATACATATGTTCCATATATTAAAAATATAAAAAATGAGTATAGAACAAATGAGATTGCTAAATTTAGAATAGGAGTACGACCAGATTATCCAACAAAAACATATTCTACAGCATCATTTTATATGACAAAAGAAAGACTTCCGAGATCAAGTTCATATTCAATATATGATTCAGTAACAAATGATGTCATTATACAAGATGAAACAGAATGGAGTAATTCAACAACAAAAATAAGTAATGATAGTGATGGAAGTTACTTCAAGTTAAGAATGGATTCATTCATGCCAGAAAGATATTATAAGATACAACTAAAGTGTGTAAGAACAAATGATACACAAACATTTGATGACTTTTATTTTAAAGTGGTGAAATAAAATGGCCGTTAATAGAAATAGTAATAGATCAAGTATAAAAAAGAGTTCTTCTTTTAGATCACAGCCTAATAATAGATATACAGCAAGGGTTAACAAGGAACAAAGTCCAGTATCCAATAAAGAACTATTATTACAGGTAATGCAAAAAGAATTTCCAGCCGATCCAGTATTTAAAAATGGTGAACTAGATCAATCAAAATCACAAGAAGTAGTTAATGGTACAGGAGAAAAAAGAACACCATTAAATTTAAAAGCTGATACTAAAAGAAATGAACAAGGAGTATTAGATATACATGCTGTATACCAACATAAAATGCCAGATGGTTCTGTAATGGAAGGTCAAGAGCATGATGGCGCAGTAAAAGGCTCAGAAACATTAGTTCCACAATATACAAAATATAATCTCAAAAAATCATTTCCAACTATTGATGAAGATGAATTAGATGAAGTATTAGATGAAGAATGGGACTACTTTGAAGACGCAGATGATGAACCTCCAGTTGAAATTATAGAAAAAGGAGAATCAGGTTTATTTATTACAAATATGCCATGGGAATTACGAGATATTCATGATTTATATATACAAGAAGGCCCAGAATTAATTCTCCAAATGGAAGATGAAAACTTAGATGATATTACAGATATATTCAGCGTATTTTATACAGATGATGGAGTTGCATATCCAATACCAAATTATAAGACATTAGAAGTAATGTTAGTTGATGCGGGTCTAACATATTCATCTGTAAGAGTTGCAACTCAAGAACAATTTAAACAATTTGATTTAGTATTTGATGGAGATGAAGATGATCCAGATAAACGACCAATAGATGAATATCGTGAGAGAATAGGTAAAGGAATAGTAAGAGATAGATCAGCTGAATGGACTATATCAATACGACATAGAGCGGAATACGAACCAAAAGCTCCTTTCAGACGAGACCCAGGTGATTACATAAAGCCAATGGCAATTCGAGGAAAGAATATTTCCGAAACAACATTGGGCCCAAGAATAGATTTATATCAACAAGAGGATTTAGAGGATATGTATTTTGACCAAGTTTTTATGGGACAAACAACCCGTGAAAAATTCAGAGAAATGTATGAAGGGAAAATGATTATCCTTGATTGGCCAACAGATGACGGATATGATAGTAAAGAAGTATCTCGAGATACAGATGTTGGATATGATGATGCAGTTTGGGGACTTCGTATGATGATAAATGGACATTGGAAACAAGTAACCCAACAATATGTAATGAGATTATATGCTGAAATAAACCCACAATTCCTAGATAATAAAGGAAAAATGGCATTAACTAATTATCTGGAGGGATCGGGAAGATACGGTCGAAGAGGCCTAATAAATTTATTAGTTGAAGCAGGTGCAGTTACAGTAATTAATTTAGCTGGAGATACGGCTATTATATCCGATGACGGATTGAATGATCCAATTTGGTCGTTATTTTCTCATATTGTAGAAGCTGATGGTGGTGATCAATTTGCAGATGAGGATGCAGCTGCAGCAGCCGGTGTTAGACCAGATGGTATCGGAGGTCTAGATAAAGAAGAATATATTGAATACCTAGATAACTATACAAATGGAGGAAAACCATTTAATATACCTGAGTTAGAAAAATACGAGCCAAAAGGTTCAGTTGCATATTATAACAAATATCAATATCAATCTTTAATACAAGAAGCAATTGTACAAGGACAGATAGATACAATTAAAAATGATATATTAGAAGTATTTCCTGGAGTAGCAGCATTGGTACAAGAAACTAGAGCATTATATAATACATTACCAACTAATTATAACAAATATGTTACAGATATGTTAGGAAGAAGAAGTCCAATGTATAAAGTAATGTTATCAGATAAACCATGGAAATTTATTAAAAAGAAAAGAAAGAAATTAAAGAAAAAGGATGATCGATTTAATATATTTAAATTATATTCGAAAAACCCAAGATTGAGATGGGATCTTTCAGAATCACAAGAAGATAGAATAGTATCTAATGGAGGAAAACATTGGATGAAAACAATTGCAAGAGATAAATTTGCAGACAAGATCGTTACAATAACAGGACAATCTGTTGGATTTGCTTTTGCCGTACATCCATTAGCCGGACTAGCTGCATGGACAACTCATGGTCTAGCTGTACATATAAATAAGTTTGTAGGAACGGTTCCTCATGGTAAGACAGATAGATTACCTCCATGGAGGTTTATGGACGATGATTGGTACTTAAGAGCATGTATTGCTGAACAATGGATAGAGCCAGTAGAAGAAATGTATCATCGAGGAAAAGAAATTGATACAAATTGGAATGTAATCACTGATTATCTTAGTAAAGCTGAAGGAATAATTGAAGAATTTGATAATAAATTAATTAATTCGACAAATTTAGAAGAATTTCAAGATTTATTAGATAGTTTACATGAAATTGAAGCCACAATTAAAGACCCAGAAGTTCTTGATTTAATTGATAGAGCAAATGAAATAAGATTAGATGTAGATAAATATTTAAAAACAGCATTATTAGCTCAATATAAAGCAATTGAATATATGCGAGAAAGAGTTAGTAATGGATTGGGAAGACGAAAAAAGTTTGCATTATCATATCCAACATCTGTGCAAAGAATATTTAACAAATATGTATATGGACAAACTTTAAAGTTTAATAAATACTTACCAAAAAGTTAGGTTATGGCATTGGATAGATTTACAAATAAAGATGAGATACTAGATACTAATGGTGTAGTCACTGGTATTGTTTGGAAAGAAGAAGATCAAAAACTATTAAAATTAGATAATAGTAAGATTTCGCCTGACGAAACGCCAACAGTTGAATTACATGCATATACCCCATCCTCAGATTATATTATCGGTGGTATAACTGACCAATTTAAATATGGTGCAGATGATTTTTATATTGATTATTATGCAGCCTTAAATGAATTTGAATTAACGCGTGGTTTATTTGAAATAGTAGTAAATATTCATAAACCATTACTTGGAACCCCCGAAGATTCAGAATTTTATATAAAAGAAATTTCACCAGATAGGCGCGAAGTTCTAATAGCTACCAATATAACAGAAGGAATGGATAAGAGTCAGATAGAAGATTCTATCAAAGATTATTTAGATAAATTTGGTCGAGATTCTTATACTGATATAATATATGATGATGAAGGAAATGAAGCTGGAACTGTAGAGCGACCATCTAGTGATGATATTGCAATAAATTTAGGAAGTAATCAAGTATTTAAGATTATCAATCAGAAAGATTGGGGAGACCCAACCGAGTTTGTAGTAAGATTATATGATAAATTACCTGCTACAATTAATGAAAAGATGTCGTTATGGTTTGTTGAGGAATTAGCAGATTCATTTATAGATAACATTGATATAAATGTATTACCAACTCCTCCACCAGTAAATATAATGGCAGGACCAAACTGGACAGCAGATGATGATTATAGTACAATTACAGAAACAGATTTTAGAACATGGAACGAATTACTAGGTTCTCATACAGCAACTAGCCAAGAAATAATAGATCATATATTCTCTGGATCATTTGGTACAGGACCTAGTTATGAAGGGATAGATAATAAATCAGCTGCTCCTGCAATAGATTATAGCGGGTTTCAAAATTGGGTACATTATTCTTCTGCTAAAGAACGAGTAATTAACTTTTATTATAAGTTACAATTAATTGAACATTATGAAGCTACTATTCTAACTCTACAAAATGCTATAGGTGATGATACTGGATCATTGCAAGGAGGTATTGGTGCTAATACACGTAAGAAATATAATGTTATAGGAGGAATGGATGGATTTGAAAAATGGTGTTATAATGAGCAGACATCAAGCTTGTTTACCCATTTTGATGAATACGATAGACCAGGAGCAAATGTTAGAGCAAATGGAGGATTTTTAGGATCCCAAGGATATACTATATATCCATACCCAAAGTATATACAGAATGGTTCATATACATTACATCATTCAACATCATCAATTGCATTATCTTGGTATAATGGAGTCATTAGTTCAGCATCAGTATATGACGATGAGAATAATAACCAGTTAAGAAATACGATACCAGCCCATATTCAAGAAGATGAGAATAACTCCCAATATGTAATGTTTATTGATATGGTATCTCATCATTTTGATATATTATACAGTTACATAAAAGCATTAAGTAACCCAGTAATTGGAGAAGAACATCCTAAATTAGGTGTTAATAAGCATTTATTATATGATGCAGCCAAAGGCATGGGCTGGACATTAGCAAACGGAAAACAGGCATCTCAATTATGGCAATATGCATTAGGAAAGTCTGGTTCTGGAGAATATAAAACAACAGGAACTTTATTTTCTAAGTCAGATGAAGAAATTACAACTGATGTTTGGCGTAGAATAGTTAATAATCTGCCTTATCTTCTCAAAACAAAAGGAACTACGAGAGGTATTAAGGCATTAATGAATACATATGGTATTCCTCAATCTATATTAAGTATTAGAGAATATGGAGGACCAAAAATTTCTGGCGATGCACCTGCATTAATCGAAGATAGATTTTCATATGCATTACAATTCCAGAGCGGATCTATAGATGCTGAATACTCTCCACATATATACTGGTCTTGCCGTGATCATACTTCTAATATTGATACCTGGGGATTCCGAAGACCAGGAGTACCTGACGGACAAGATATACCTGTACAGACAAGAGAATTCAGATTTAAGCCGGCCGTTAAAGAAAATATGTTACTATACTCTAGAGCTAACGAACAAAGCGGACCAACAGATATACGAACTAAAATACATGTTGCAGTTCAATATACTGGTTCATATTCAGGATCAGATGAATATGGTCGACTAGTGTATTCACACCTAGGAGCTAATCCAATAGGTACTAATACACCAGTTACAGGATCTACTGATTGGTTACCATTATATGATGGTGATTTTTGGAATGTACGTCATTTTTGGACAATTACATCCGGTTCAGCAAAAGCATTAGTTAATGTCGACCCATTTGGTAATGAGGGAACAACTTACCATTTACAAGTACAAAAAGCTTCAGATTATATTACAGGTAAAATAATTCATCAATCAAGTGCATCATATACTTCTGCATATCAATCACATATCAGTCATTGGGGCGGAGTAACTAATGATAAAAGAGGTGTAAGAGTTTATATGGGTGGATTTACCGGCGTTGGTACAAGTAAAGATAATCTAGATGTTAATAGATCTTTAAGACATTTCTTAACAGATGACACATCTGATGTTACTGCAGGTCCAACTGGTTGTATGACATTCTCTGGTTCGATGCAGGAAATTAGAGAGTGGTTAGAAGATATAGGTCAAGAATCATTTGATTACCATACATTAAACCCATCATCTTATGTATCAGGCCTGCATCCAACAGCATCATATGATACATTAATAAGACATTATCCATTAGGAACAGATTTAAATGCAGTAGATCATAACAATTCAGATTATTTAATCTTATCATCATCACATCCGGCACAGTCAGTTGTAGATTCACAATTACCATATAGTTCAGAAGGAGCTACGCATGACTTAGTAGAATCAGGAAGTTCATATGCATCAATGTCATACTTTCCAATACCATCAAATACACAGCGTGGTAACTATGAACCAGTAGAAGAAACATATTATATTCAAGGAGTTTCATTAGGAGGCAATAATCCTAGATCGCAAAAAATACGATTAGAGAATAATAAATTAATACGACCACTATCAACAACATCGACATCAGAGAGATCATCATTTGATTATGCCCCACTAGATTCAAATCGATTAGGATTGTTTTATTCAATGGCAGATCAAATTAATAAAGAAATTTTTAATCATGTTGGAGATGTAGAATTAGATGATTATGTTGGAGATCCATCACACGAATTCACAACTTCATATCCAGACTTAAGTCAATTTTCTGCCAACTATTGGAAAAAATATGATAAACAAAATGATATTAATGCATATATAAGAATATTTTCTTTATACGACTTTACATTATTTAATCAAATAAAACAATTATTACCAGCTCGTACGGAAGTTGCATCTGGGTTATTAGTTGAACCACATGCATTAGAAAGATCAAAAGTTAAAGTATATGACCAACCTGTAAAAACAGAGCCAATGTATACTGCAAGTATTTCTTATATGGATATATTTGATAATAAGAACCCAATTGGTGCAGATTTAATGACAGGATCTATAGTACCATTAACTGCTTCAATTTCAATGCCATGGAAAGATATTGCATTTGAAAGTGTCCACCAAATTTCAGAAAGTGGATATTATCAAAACGAATATACAGCTACATATCCAATGACAGCATCAAAAGATGAATTTGGAAATAGCTTATCAAGTATACTTGTAGCAGATAATAATGTATATAATGGAACAACGTATAGACATGTATCAATTAACTTTCCATACAAAGTTGATCATACAGGCGCGACTGCAGCATCAATGCCATACGAAGTTACAATGTCAAAACATAGATTAGAAACATCACCAACCGGTAGTGTTGTTATGCATCAACGAGATAGTGTTGATGGAGATATGTATCAGACTTTTCATTATCAGTCAACATCTATGGATGTATCTAAAAGAACAAATACTGCAAGAAGGCTTACAAGTCAATCATTACATGAATCAGGGCGTGGATTTGGCATGTATTGGAGTCAGAGTTTATCACCAGCGCCAAATAGATTTATACCAATTGATTTACAAAATCAGCGATGGTTAGGATGTAAATTAACATCGCCAGGGATAAATCAGCAATCTGAATATGCAGCATTATCATTCAAACCAGTCATAGAAGTGTTTGAAGTTAATGCAAATCAATTAGTGTATACACAAAATAGAAGATTAGGTAATTTAGATGTTCAGTAAATGCCATTAATTCTGTGTATGTGTATATTTATTTAAAAGAATAAGGGAATAACTATGGGATACTTAGACAACAGTTCAATTACGGTAGATGCAATTCTAACCAAAAAAGGAAGAGAATTATTAGCACGTGGTAGAGATGAGTTTAGAATCACTCATTTTGCGTTAGCAGATGATGAGGTTGATTATGATTTATATAATACCGAACATCCATTAGGAACTGCATACTATGGGGCATCAATCGAAAATATGCCTGTAGTAGAAGCATTAGCAGATGAAACTCAAATGCTAAAATATAAATTAGTAACATTACCAAAAGGATCAGCAAGGATACCTGTTGTGCGTGTTGCATTTACAAGTTTAAATTTAGAATCAGGAGAGAGTACAATTGTTCAGCCTCAAACTGTTAATTTCCAAGGAGGAAATAGACAATTTGGTTATACAGCAATTTTATCAGATTCAGATGTTGCATCAATTAGAGCTACAAAATCTGCAAGAGGAACAGCCTCAGTACCACAATTTATTGGTGATTCAGAAGCAGCTCAATCAATTACAGTAACAGGATTTGAATTTGAAGTAGTAGCTAAAGAACAATTAATCGCTGATAAATCAGCAACAATATTAATAATAGGAAATGAAACAGGTGGTAGAGTTAGCATTACGGTAACAGCTAAGAAATTACAAGTTGCAACTACCATGGCCGCTCCTACTATTCAAGGAAGTTAAAAAGGGAATAATAAATGGCAGTAAGAGGAAATTTTTATAATACAAGTCGTGCGTCCCAAAGGATGGCGCCATCATCACAAGTAATGACTGGACCAGCTGGATATCCTGTATCACCTGTAATAAAAGGTGGAGGTGCCGCAAATCAACAGGTAATGGCATTAGCACAGAACTTAGCTAATAATATTATTAGACAACGTGAATTAGCTAATCGTAGAGCAAGATTAGGAAGAATATTTACAGCATTCGATCCTGTAGATGATGTATTACCAAATAATCAAGAAACAGTAACGCGAGGAATATTTAGTGGTAACGTAGGAACATTGACAGGATATTATACTCAATCAGGTTTATCAAATGCACAGCAATCATATTTTACAGATGTATACGATAAAGATGTATCAGATTCTACTGCAGTAGAACAATTTAGTTTAGCATATGGTCATTATGCAGGGTCAGGTTCAAAAGATACAACAGGAAACCTTAATAATGATACACCATCAAGAGCGATTTATAAACAATATGCTCAATTATTATTACCACCAGACGATAAAAAGTTTACATTTAATGGTACAAATTCAGATTCAATTTATATTATTAACTTTAATAGAGCTCGTTATAGAGAAAAGATAGATCCAGGTAATTTAGAAATTAATTTAGCACATGGTTGTACAGGATCAAATTATGTTAGATTAATTGATGATTCATCAGTAGCAGGTACTGTAGGAGAAGCAGGATTAATTTATAATGTTGTATCTGGTTCAATTGATGCAGGAACATCTATTCATGATACTTCAGCACCTGTTTATTTTGGATTATTATATCCTCAACATGGAATAGTAATTCTAAACGGAGATAAATTAGACGAAGCACCAGGAGCAAAAGGAGGTGCAGGTTGGACTACGAATACAACAAGTGGAGCAGCTGGAAGAAATCATTTACGAACATTTAATGCAATATCTGCATCATATTCTACAAATTCAACTTTAGGATTACAAGCAAGATCGTCTGAACAAGTAAAATCAACTTATTATTTTGTACGTCTTAAAAATGCAGAATATAATTATTCTAATAATCCGTCATTCGTAACAGGATCGTTAGGACAATTAGCATATAGTACATTTGTATATGATCCTCAGGTTTATATAACATCAGTTGGATTATATAATGATAGAAAGGAATTATTAGCAGTTGCTAAATTAAGTCAGCCTTTATTAAAATCGTTTACTAGAGAAGCGTTAATTAAAGTTAAATTAGACTTTTAAAAATAAAATAGCAATATGATATGCCAACAATCCCAACAGTATTTAGATCAATTAAAGATGGCGATTTTAGACAAACATCTTTTAAAGCATATAAACAATACAATGTTAATGTAACAGGATCTGGTTATAGTTTCTTATCAGGACAACATCAAAAATATACACCTCCTTTATTTGCAGCAGTAGCCAATGATGATCCGGTTACATCAGACGGAAAAAACCAACATATGGTATGGAATCATATAGACCATAGGTATTATAGATATCCATATGACCCTGCACGTACATTTGAGCATACAAATCGCAGATTGACAGATAAATTTTTATTTTTAACTGCGTCTATATTTTCTATTCCATATTTTGAATGTGGAGAAAGAGTAAAGGCTGGATCTGTAATAGTTGAAGATGAGACTTGGACATTATATGATGATGGAAATGGTAATTTAAAAGATTCATCAATTGCATCAGCTAGTTTTGCAGATAAAAGAAAGTTATGTGCATATTGGACATTTAATAACGAATTCAGACAAAATAATAATAACTATGGAACCATAAGCGGATCAATGGACATTATTAGTAACACCTTCACTCCAGAGTTTGGCTCGTCTGTAACAAATATTGGTATACAGAAAGGAGTATATACGACAGGCGATGAAACTATTGCATCAGGCCTAAAAGGAGTATTTAATGGAACAACAAGTTATATACGAACACAGAATAGTAAAGAATTTAATCCAGGAGCAGGAGATAATTTTGCATGGTCAGTTTGGGTAAATAATCCAATATCGCAATCAAATGCTCAAACTACATATAATTCATTGATAAGAAAAGATACAGTATTAGTAGAAGATTATTATGATCTAGTAGATAAGTTAGTTAAGACTCGTACAGTCGAAGAACAGATTTCAAAATTTCCTTATCATATTTATGTAAATAATCATTCATCTGGAGTATTAGACAA
>TARA_R100001594_G_scaffold30162_1_pt1 | contig 11795 bp, 5 predicted proteins | sample TARA_R100001594 | Tara Oceans TARA_R100001594 (sample SAMEA2622752) | marine metagenome | biome: marine biome (ENVO:00000447); feature: marine epipelagic mixed layer (ENVO:xxxxxxxxx); material: "saline water (ENVO:00002010), including plankton (ENVO:xxxxxxxx)" | depth 150 m | reverse complement strand
CTATTTTTAGATAAGATGGATAGCTCTTTAGATAAAGCAGGATGTAAAAAAAGACATATCTGCGCAGGTAATCATGATGAATGGTTAGACCACTTTGTTAAGGAATACCCTTATTTGTCCCAATATGGGTTCAAAAAGGCAATAAAATCTAATGATAGGGGGTATATATACCATCCAGCAGGAGAGTACCTTAAAATAGGGAAAATCTTCTTTTATCATGGTCATCACTTTGGTGGGCAATATCATACATCAAATCATTTAAGGAAACTTGGATGCAATATAATGTATGGTCATCATCATAGTTTGCAGCAGGATTCCGTTACTCATATGGATGGGCCAAAGTCAGCCTGGTCATTAGGGTGTTTAAAGGATATGTCAGGTGATAAAAACCAATGGCTTGGAGGGAGGCAACATAAATGGGCCCATGCATTTGGAGTGATAGACTTTTTTGCCCGTGGACATTTTACTGTACATATAGTTCAAATAGTGAATGGTATGGCTTCTTTATGGGGTGAACTAATTAAAGGTAAGAAAAAGTAATGGATTTTTTAGGGATATTAGACCAATATGGTATACCAATAGCAGTAGCAGTAGCTTTTGGTTATTTTATATGGAAACAAAATAGTTTCATACAAAATACTTTAATGGAAGAACTTGAAGAATCCTTTAAGAGATTAGAAGGAATTGTTATTAAATTAATAGACCAGGCTAAGCTCACACAATTAGAGCAAAAGGAAATCAAATCAAGTTTCCATGCTATAGTAGAAATATTAGCCGCATTTAGTGGTAATGGTCTTGGTGACCGTATTAAAAAAAAGTATCAACAAAAAAAAGAGACAAATAGGGACTGGTAATGTTAGCACAGAAAATAATAATAGAACAGATAATTAAAGCTTTAGGTAAGAAGTCTAAAAAGAAGGCTGCTGATATAGAAGAGAAAATAGAAAGATTATTTAAAATACAGCAAAATCATGATGATAGAATAAAACAATTAGAAGAAACAGCTATTAAATCTGCTCCTTGGAAGAATCAATAATGCCTAAAAAACTTTTTGAAATAAATAAATTCAATAAAGGTACAATAAATAATGCTTCTAATACAGATATTGAAGATAATACTGCAAAATATTCATTAAATATAGACCCTGAATCTGCAGTTGGTAGATTAGAAGGAATCAATAAAAGTAGAGTATTAACAGCACAAGGTTGGGATTCTCAGAATGTTATAAAAGGATATGTCACTACTGCATCATTAGATTTTAGTGGGAGTGTTCTATCTGAAAATTTAGTCAGTCAAACATCATGGTTTAATAATTTTGGTAGTGGTATAAGTCTTGGAGCCGAACCTACATTTGGTGCAACAATTAACGAGATGTATGACGATTCAAATACGTCTACAACTAATATTAATAATGCTTTTTGTTTTACTCTTTCATCAATAGGTGCGGAATTAACTACTCATTTGAATAATGGTGGTAGTGTTAATGGCTTCTTATTTGATGCAGGTACTGGTTCGAATGATGGGTTTTTTCAACCTATTAGGAATTTACGTAAAATTACATTTGGTAGTAGTACAAGATATGCATTTGATGTAAATGATATATATCATAGTGGTAAAGATGTTCCTTCTGGAACTATATTTTATCCTATACATATGTCTTTTTCTCCAGGAATGGCATTCAGGTTTACTGTAAATGAAAAGTTTTTTTATTTTTATTTGAGAGATACAGATGGTAATACTGCTGTATCAGTCGACCCACAGACGGAGATATTAGATAATGATGGAAATGATTATACTCATCCAGATTGGCATATTAATTATTTAGGCAGTATAGAGATACCAATTTCATTTAGAGAAACTAGAACTGGAAATACAACTTCAACGAATATTAGAAATATTATATTTACAGCTATAAAGAATAAATTTGAAGATTCTTCTAGTGGTATGGGGTTAACTAATTATTTTAGTAGTGTTACTCAAACAACTACTTCTGGTTCTGAAAAATTAGTCTTTAACCCAATCCCTGAATTAGTTAATGAATTTAAAGTATCATTAGTATCTAATTTAAGGGCTGGATTTCAAGCTTTATATGAAACTGACGATGGAGCATCTGGCTGGAGTATATCAAATTATTTGAGTTACGATAATTACTTATTCCCACTGCCAAATTCAAAAAATCCATTAAATGTGAATGTAAATAAATTTGTAACAGTTCCTAATAAAAATAATAGAGATTTAACAAATTTCGTAGGATTAGTTAAAAATTCAAGTGGTTTTGCAACTCATGCAATTAAAATAGAAGATTTATATAGTACTACTAATCCAAGTATAAGTCAGATTGGAAGTGACTTTGCTGGTACATCAAAGAAATATGATATGTTAGTAAATGATGATAAGGTACATATTGCCTTAGGTAATGATGTAAATTCAACCCCAAAAATAGCTTTAACTCCAGAAGAAAATCCTTTAACAGGTGGTTCTTCCGAAGTTTATGATTTATTTGAATCAAAATTAATATCTCCAGAATTTGCGGAATTATCAAGAGAATTTAGTTATTATTATGTACCACCTATTCACGGAAGAAAAGTAGATGGTTTAGTAGAAGATGACAGTGGGACTTATGGAGCTTTTGATAAGAGGAATTTGCCCTTATCTCAAAAAGATAGTACTACTGCTAGTAAATATGACGCGGCTTTTTGGCCAGATTATGATGTTGTATTAGAATCTGACCCTACCTTTAGTGCAAGCAAAACTGGAGGTTTATATTCATGTCTTAAAAATACTAGTGGTGGAACATCGGCTATAAAAGATTTAAAGAAAGGTCAGGTTTTTATAGTACAAGGGACCACTGATTTTGCAGATGGAGCGATGGTTGCTTGGAAAAAATATGATTATGATGCTTCTGCTTCTGCTGTAGCGGCTGGCGATTTATTTATGTTTTGTGGATATTTTGGAAATGACGTGCCAATATTACGTTATTTAGGCAATTCTGAATTGCAAGGAGGAACCGCTGCTTTTGCATATGCTATCAAAAATGGTGATAGTCATATATATAAAATTAGCCTTGCAAGTAGTTCAGATGGAGATGAGACACAGTTTACTGGAGCTTCAGCGGGAACAGTGAAAGATAAAGATGCTAACGATATTACAATCACTAATGTAGGAAAACGGGTAACATCATGTCTTGTGCCTAGTATGCCTCAAGGTATATCAGCAATATATGGGGCACAATCAAATACTATGTTTAATGATATAGGATTACAAGGTTCCAATGCTTTAGATAGTTCTGGAGAGAGTACAGGGAATTATTCTGGCGATAATGAAGAATTATATTATGGAAATGGGCATTTAAAATATTATTATAGACATGGAGTATTTTGGATAGCAGGTTTCGATGATAGCATGTCTTTAAAAAGAATAAATTTAATTGATTTCCATTTATTAGGAGTATCAGATACCTCAACATTAATTGAAAATTTTAATTTAAATGCAAGTAGGATTCCAGCTCAATTACATGCAGAAGATGAGAATGGTATAATTAGAAGGACTTTAGAAGATAAGGCCCATGATGATGCGGGAACACCTTATGTACACGACCCTAAACAGCATAATGAAACATGGAGTAGAATACCACAAGGTGCTAGAATTATAGGTATTTGCGAAACTTTTGAAAGTGGAGAAATTGATTCTAAAGGAGCAACTCCTACGGCTTTATCTATTGGCGATAGGGTTGGTTATAAAATGAGAGCTGCACATAATGCTGGTGGTCAAAATGATAGTGTTGCCGCGAATGATAGACCATATCGTTTTAATGAAAACAATATTAGCCAAGGACATGATTCATCTCCATATTTCCAAGGACATCCATCATGGAGATTAGCTACTGGAGATGTTGTTAGATTTGCTGGAATGTCCCAAGCTAATCCTGCAAATAAAGCTTTTAATAGGGGCGCACCATCAACCGTAAATGTTGTAGATGATGGGAGAGCTATAATCATTGAAGGTGAAGAAGGACGAACACCAGCATATTTTAATGACCATATTAATGTAACTGGTCAAAATCCAGTTACAACTGGAACGGGAGATACTATATGGTGGAATTCTAAAGTTTGGATTTTATATGGCAAAGAAGGAGGTTCTGCATTTAAAGATTGGGATTTATTTTTATATTGTGCTAATACAGTAGATGTATATGGAGATAAAAATTTATTTCTAGCAGATAGAACTGTTCCATATTCACAAGCACGATATTATTTAAATAATTATTCTAAATTAGTCAAACCATGGAAAGCTTGGAGAAGTGACCTCATTGACGATGAGTGGGGAGGCGATTATAGTGTTGCAGATAAGGTATATTATCCAGGTGATTCTGCCTTTGCGATTCGAAATAATGCTGGAGAGGTATCTGACGAGGATGTAGGTGAGGTTACAGATATGTTTGCAGATGGTCCTGATGGAACAGATAAAGCTTTAGCTAGTGACCAATTTGCAAGAAGTGGTCAATCTATAGATGATGCTGACCCTTTTAGAAGACCATTATTATTCAGCTTTTTAGATGCTTGGTTAGCAGGAGACCCTCATTTAATATCAGATTTAGAATCTGACGAACAAGCACCAATGGGATGGAAATGCGAATGGAGTGTATGGGGTATTTATGACAAAGCAGGAAGATGGTCAAAAAATGGTAAAGCAGTAAGAAGTACTCATGGATTTAAACCAGATGAACATGTAGATAATGGGCTGTTTTGGAATTCATCTTATGCTAGTGATGATTCAGGACAAAACCTGAATCCTTATCAATTCACGAATGATATTACTCCAATGACATGGGGTGAGAATATAGGATGGGAAGTAAATGATGAAGGTATCAGTGGTAGAACTATTGTATCAGTTCCTGGTTCATTACATCCTAAAAATCCTTATAGTCAATTATATTGTGCTAATAGAATGTATTATAATCGTCAATTTGGTGGAGGTGATGATTTAACTTATGCGCCTGGACACAATGCAAATGGAGCGGAGCATGCTGTTACATTTTTAGGACATACAACAGGTAAATTTATTTCTAGAACAAATCCTATTGGCAGGTCTATACACGGAGACGGGAATGATAATGCTTACGATGGAAGTGGACTAGAAGTAAGTTTTTATGGTTGTTTAAATTTTAATGTTAGTAATTACGACCAAGAAGTAGTTAAAAATTATAATAATACATTGACTTTATATACAATAGATGATTTTAGTGGTCATAGAGGTTCTGTTTTATACGACACTACAGGAGGTGTAGACCCATCTTCCATGGATTCTAGCGATACTAATCTAAATACTTATGTTTCTGGCGTAAAAATGGGTAGACCTAATGTTGGTGGACCTGAGATAGAAAATCCTTATTATTATAGAGAGCAAATGACGGTAGGAAGTGAAACTAGATGGCCATTTACAAGTAAAAACGGCGGTTATGCTGGTGATAATAATGAATTTGATATCGGATGGGATGGTTATAAACCTCCATATTTATTTAATCCAGGTAGTGGATATTATGTTTATATTAATAGAAGATGGAAAAATCAAAGTCCTAGAATTAATGCATTAGAAGCAACAAAAGATATAGGACTTAATGTAGCACCAGATGGAAATATAATAGCCCATATGGATGCTTTTTCTAAACAAGGTAGTTGGGATTATCAGCATGATTATGATGCTAATGACCCATTTACTTATAGTAATAGAAGACATAATTTTAGTACTACATGCATAGGTGACGTAGTTCAAACACATCTACAATCTGGTTCAATATTTACTGCTCCAATAAGTACTTGGGATTCATTATATGGAGTTGATGAAGATACAGATGGTAGTATTTTAGCTTCTACCAGAGATGATTTAGGAGTTTGGATACCTGCTGCAAATTTTTATTCTTCTCAAGATGGAATAGATGATGGAGAATATTTACGATATAAATATACGCGATTTAATACTTGGGATAAGAAGGAATCTGAAATTAATCCTCATGGAGTATATACTTCTACAAAAACTTTTGATTGTAATCGAGGAATTGCAAAAGCAGTTTGTACAATGAATGATATTCAAGTACCTAATATTTTAAAAATTAATAATTGCTTCCCTATAATTATGAGAGGAAATAAAAGTGGTGAAGGAACGACAACATCAGTTGGTCCTCAATTTTATGAAGATTTCAATGTTTCCTATATGTGTGGATATGATGTTGATGCATTAGAACCTAAATCTGGCATAATGATATTAAGAACTAATTGGGATGATTCTTACACAAGAACAATTAATAATACCTTTATGAGTGATGGAATGTTGTTGAATTATGCGGCATCAGAAGTACCCGAATTTAATGTAAATGGAAGAGTATTTCCTCGTTATAATATGGCTACTAGGCAAATTAGAGGAAGAATAGGTGGTGTAAACTCGAATGCAGACCCATGGTGGGTAAATAATTATACTGATTCGGGTTTTTTATCGTCTGTTCCATTTACTGCAAAAAATCATGGAACTCATTTTATGGAAATAATGTCAATAACTGATGATATTTCTATTTATGGTCCTCCAGATAATAATAATGCAAATGAAAATGGATTGTCTGTAAGAGGAGCTTCTGTAGATAATTATTTAACATCAAGTATAGCTAGTGGATTGACTATTTTCTCTGATTCTCCATTAAAACCAGATTTTCAACAAAGTAGTTATAGTGTATTTACATCATCTTTAAATGATTTTGGAACCTCTATAGTTCAAGCATTAAATAGTACTAGAAGTAAATTATTATTTGGTATACAACCTGGTCTTTTTCAATTAGATGAACAAAGCGATGAAAATGTTACAGTACCTTCTGCTAGTCAGGGAACAGGAGCTAAGAGTATGATAGATAGTGGAGGTTCTTTTTTCACTAATACTAGTGGGCAGATATGGTCTGGAGATAATGATTTAGATATATGGAATTTTGATAATACTTTTTTATCTGCAATCCCATCAGAAGCATCAGATAATGGAAATTTAGAAGCAGGAAATTATTATTATCGAGTATCATATATTTATGATAAACAGTTTGAGTCTCCATTAACCCGTATTGATGCACAATATGTATCTTTAACAACACCAGAAGTTGATGGGCATAAATATGATGATATAACTCTTACATTGAGATTTCCTAAATATAAATTTAATGATATCAGTAAAAGAATAACAGGAGTAGCTTTATATAGAAGATATGGTGGGAATATAGATGATAATTATTATCATATAAAAGAAATGAACTTTGATGATGGTAATTGGGTATATCAGGCTAATAGTCAATCATATACTTATACTATAGTAGATAATGGGACTTTAGGCCCTTCATATAGCGATTTAAACGGTATTGACCAAAACATACACGATACATCTTTAAATTATGGATTAATGGCTAGATTTCAAGGATATCTTTATGTTAGTCAAGCTTCTCATCCAGAGTTAACTGACACTCAAAACTATATTTATAGGTCTCAACCAAATAACTTTTTTGCATTTGATTGGGAAAATGATTTTGTTATCATGCCTGAGCAGCCAAAAGGAATGATAAGTTTTAATTCTCGACTATACGTATGGGGGGAGAATAGTTTATATAAGTTAGACCCATTCTCATTAGTTATTGAAGATGAATATACTGGTATTAGTATTTTAAATAAAGAATCTGTTGTTAAGACAGAATATGGTTTATTCTTTTTAGATAAGAATAATATATATATACACGATGGAAATAAACCTAATGCAATTGGAGATGCTATATTAGAATCTGCCTCCAAATCCCTTATATATGAAAGTGTAGAAAATGGAACAGATGGATATGTCTTATTACAAGACGGTTATAAAGAATTAGCGCAACAAACATTAGATAATGGAGATACTCCATCAGTAGCGTATTTAGCGAAAAAGAACTCTTTTGTAGCTATATTATCTAATAAAGAAAAGAAAGGAGTTGCTTTAATATATAATATTCCACAAAAGAGATGGGATATGCTAGATGCTCCTAGAATTAAAGGTCTATCTATAAGTAAAAATTCCGATATTTTAATATCTGATGATAATTATTTATGGAATTATTTAGATGCAGATTCTATTCAATATACTACATATAATAAGAATAAATGGAGATGGTTTAGCAAGGATTTAACATTTGGATATGATACTCAAGATAAGATATTTAGAGGATTAACATTTTTAGGAACTCCATCTGTATTTAATTATAGTGAAAATTCTGTTAGCGCTATGAGTGTGACTGGGGCTACTATTGAATCACAAACTTCTTCTGTGCAAGTATATGTTGATGATAAAGTAGTACCTTTAACAATACAAAATACTTTCTATGAGCTAACTAATGTAGGAGATACTTATCTCAAGACAAGTGTAGATGATACAACCACAGATATTGAGATATTGACACCTATCTATTCACTATCAGATAAAGAGGGAGTTGGTGATGCTAATTTTTCACAAGCATTTATTAGACCTGGCCATTTAATTAAAATTGGTGATGAAATAATGTTAGTAAAAACAATTTCAGAATTTCCTCAATATTCTAAATTAACTGTATTGAGAGCACAAATGAGCACTACAGCTACATCTCATACAGGTCATTTAAATACTTCGGTTGATATTGTATCTCCTAGATTTAAATTACCATCTGGGACTAAGGGTAAAAAAATATCTGTTAGATTATTTGAACAAGCTGGTTATATTGATTCTATAGGCATTTCTTATAAACATAAAGGAATTAAGCTTTAATGTCTAGACTAAGAAGAAAAGTTACTAGACATAAGGTTAATGAACCAACTATTGATAGAGCGTTATCTGACCTTTATAATGAGATAGATAAACTACAAGCTACAACACCTTCATCTGTTGCTAGTCCCCAAGAAGACCAGCCAGGAGATGTTGCAATTATAGAGACTGCAGATGGAACTACTACTATTGGTGTTAATACGGAAAATGGTTGGGTAGCTGATGTAAATGCAGTATTTACTCCTATAGCAAATAAAAGCTTTATAACTTCACTAGGTACTAGAGGTATGAGTGGGAGACCCTTGCCTAATGAATCTGTCAGATATGATAAGGATTCTAAATTAACTATTAGAGGTAAAGATAGGAGTAAGGTTACTTTAGATTCTACTTCCTCTCGACTTAATATAGGTACAGGTTCTATTTTATTAGGAGAAGACCATAATGGTACAGGTGATAAAGCGCCTGTATTGCTCAAACAAGAAGATGGTATATTGAAAGTGCGAACAAAAGACGATACTGCTTCTGCCGATATTCAATGTTTGAATATTAGAGATACTAATGGTAAGAAATTAATGGGAGTTGATGCAGGCGGTAGTCCCACAAAACATATACAAATGACAAATGCTCCAACAGGCGGTGGGTTTGATGAACAGCCTAAAATAAAAGCTATTTCTTCTGGAACAGATATTACTGAAGAGAATGTTTCTTTAAATCTAGAATCTACTGGAACAGGAGATATTAATCTTAATATTCCATCTGATGGTGGGTTATTTGGTGTAGCAAAAAATTCTGCTTTAACGTTTACTGTTGACCCTCATAATCCAAGAGTAATATTAAGAGATGAGGCTTTAAGGTATAGTTCTTGGACAATGAATGATGATGTCATGGAAATAGGTAATTTTGATGTAAATAATGATAGAACTAATACTCATATAAAGATTAGTGCTGCAGATGATTTGTATTTAGCAGCTGGTGCAAATGATATACGATTATCTGCTGGCGGTACTGGTCAGAATGGGGCTACATTTGATTTAGGGACAGAATTTGCCGTATTTAATCCTACTGGTAGTACTATAACTCATGCATTTACTGATGCTGGAACTGGTTTAACTTTAGATGCTAATTGGAGCTCTTCAACTGGAGGTCATATAGCCAGAGGTATTTATATAGATATGGATAAGCAAAATGCTACTGATACATTATCTATGTATCGAGGTTTAGATATTGATATAACCGATACACAATCTAATTCTGGTGCTGCTTATCATTATGGAATATATAGTGTTTTAACTCAAAATACTAGTGGAACAGCTACCAGCACAGGGATTTTTAATCAAGTGACTGGAGCTGATACACAATGGGGTCTTTATCAAGTCATAGATGATGGTCAAGTTGATATTAGAATGATAAGTTCTGCAGATGTAAGTGAATATGGGGATATATCTGTAGGAAATAATGGAGTAATGACATTAACAACTGCAAGCGATAGTAATGATGGGGCTATTTTACTTGCTCCTGATGGAGATGTAAATATTACAACTACTTTTGATTATATGAATATTACTAATACCTTTCCTATAATAGATATGAGTACTGCTGGTACTACAAATTATAGTTATGAAGTAATGAAAATAGATTTTGACCATACTGGAATTGTTGCTTCAGGGCACACAGTAAATGCTACTGGACTTAATTTAGATATGAATTGTGAAAGTGTTACTCATGTAGGCACAATGAATCAGGTAGGTATTGATATTGACATGGTAGCTGGAACTGATGGAACTCAATCTAATACTGGTATTCATATAGATGTAGATGGAGCTGATACTAATATTGGAATGGAAATTAATACAGCTGGTACTCATTTAAAATTAGTTGCTAATGCAGATACAGATGATTATGCTACAATGGCTGTTGCTGATACGGGAGATTTGACAATAGCTACAGCTGGAGATGGAAGTCTTGATTCGGATATAATATTAGATGCTGATGGTGGTATAGAATTGAATGCTGATGCCAATACTGGTACTGTGTTTAAGGACCATACTTTAACTGTGGCTACCATTCAAGGGGGATTAACATCTGTTTTTAAATTACATAATATACTAAATAGTAGTGATTATTTTAAAATTAGTCAAGCTGGAAGTTGCACAATAGCTACAGTAGATGCAGATGCAACAGCTAATCATCTGTTAATTAAACCTAATGGTCAACTAAGAATAGAACCTGATGATGGTGGAATGTATTTTTTACAAAAAACAGGAGCTGGAACAGATGTAGCTAATTATGGACAATTATGGGTAAAAGATGATGACCCTCCTAGCCTACATTATACTAATGAAAATGGTGATGATATTCAAATTACTAATAATGGAAAGTTAGCTGAAAAATGGCACTTTCATAATAGTGCTAGATGGTATACAAGATATGATAATTGGTATTTTCCTAGCATAACATATGGTGTAAGTACTACTAATTGGAGTTCAAGTCTTTCTAGTTCTACTTTACCTTCAACTTGGAACGATGCTTACAATCCTTGTATTGTTGTTCCAGAAGATTGTACTATAACTAGTTATCATGTTTATGGTAATTTTACAAGTAGTCAAACATATGAGTTAGCGCTTTTAACAGGTACTCCTACATATGGTTCTGCTGGAAACACATCTTTGTCTCAAATAGGAGCAACTCAATCATTAGCTGCTACAGCGTCTATTTACAATAAGATGGAGCAAACAGGTTTAAGTGTTAATGTTAGTGCAGGAGATATTATAATACCTTGTTTAAGAAGGACTACAACAGATACAAGTTCTTATTATATGTTTGAGTTTGCAATGAATATAGTAGGAATATTAAGATAGGAATATTATGGATAGAATTGATTATACAGATGACGAAAATATATTAAACACTACAGAGCATGGTGAATTAATTAAGAAATGCTTAGACAAGATAAATGAAATAATAGATTGGATTAATAGTCAATAACATATTATATTATAAGGTATAAT
>TARA_R100001594_G_scaffold24404_4_pt1 | contig 11799 bp, 7 predicted proteins | sample TARA_R100001594 | Tara Oceans TARA_R100001594 (sample SAMEA2622752) | marine metagenome | biome: marine biome (ENVO:00000447); feature: marine epipelagic mixed layer (ENVO:xxxxxxxxx); material: "saline water (ENVO:00002010), including plankton (ENVO:xxxxxxxx)" | depth 150 m | reverse complement strand
TAGAAAATGGTTCAAAGAACGAAAAGGTAAAATTCACAAGGGTTAATAATGATTACAGATTTAAACAAAATAGTAAAAGAGTGGTCATATCGTGTAAATGATGGTAAACCTAATCCAAATAATTCTACACACTTATACCATCTTTCTGAAATACTGATTGAGAATAAATGGCCATATGAAGTTATAGATGAACTTTTACAAAACTTAAACGAAGTTGACATCGTACAGAAAAAACAATCAGACGGTAGTTATGGTTCATCTTATACCGTAAAGAAACATAATCCTGATAGAGGTCAAAAACTAATAAAAAAAGACGCTTCACCAGAGGATGTTAAAAAGATTGAAAAAGATAAAGAAACTAAAGATAAAGAACCTAAAAAGAAAAAACCTGATTACGAACCAGATTTTGACTCCTCACCAGAAGAAATAGCTAATAAACTTGGTGGTGGTGAGTTTGAAGAAACATCATCTGAAAAAGCGAAAAAAGATTTAATAGAAAATAGAAAAGGAGCCTTGTCAAAAAAACGTACAGGTAAAGGTGGTTCAACTACAACTCAACGAGAAGAATTATCAACTATTTCAAGAGAAATAGCACTAAAACATTCAGATGATACACCTGAAAAACATAAAGAAAGAGTTTTAGACCATATTAGAGAACTTTACAGAGATGAACCAAAAGAGGCTGAAAAAATAATAAAACAAATAGATAAACCACAAAAAGCAAAAAATCTAATTAATACAACATTGTCTGGTTTAAAAGCAACAAAAATTCTTAAAGATAAAAAGAACGGTTTTGATATGGCAGAAAAACAACCAGAACCATATCCTTTAAATGTTACTTTTACAAAAGAAGCTACTCAAACAACACAAAATCTTTTAATCACTAAACTAAAAGAAGCAAAAACTCCTGAAGAAAGAAAACATTATGAAGATGAATTAAAAGCATTTCAAAAAATGGCAACTTCATCTACAGGAACAGAAGGGGATGGTGATACTGCTATAACATATATTGATAGTAAGGGTAGACTTAGAGTAGCATATTCATCTAATAAACAATCACTTTCTGATGCATTTTCAAACGCAACTGTAAAATCAGCATCAGAAGTTATAAAAGCATCAAAAGTTGAAGGTGCTAATGTTGACGCGTTAACAACTCAAGTTGAGGATAGTGTAGCTGATGCCGTAGAGTTTAATAAAACATATACAAGAAGAAATAGAAAAATAATTGATGAAAATAGAGAAGAATTAAATAAAGCTCCTTTAACAAAAATAGCAACAAAAGCTCTTACAGGTAGAGGTATTTATGAACCGTCTACAGATAAATACATTGAGAAAGCAAGAAACTCTAAAGTTGTTAAAGATTGTATAGAAAGTAAAGGTTATGATATAAAAAACGATGAACACGTAGTTGAATGTGCTTATGATGTTAATGGTAAAGGTGATACTGATGAGATTAATGATTCAGTAAAACAAGCCGCAAATAAACTTGTAATGAAAATATCACGAACTACATCTAAAGTTAGAGAAGTAATGAACAGGGAAATGAAGAAAAATTCAGAACTAACCGTTGAAGAGGCAGCTAAACTTGCAGCTACTCTTAATGGTGGTGTTGGTGGTGGTGGATTATCTACCCAAGATTGTTTAGATATTTATAACAATAAAGCTTTAGAAAAACTTGAAAAAAGTAAAAATGATAGAGATGAAGCAATAACTGAATCACACGCTGAAGTACATAGAAGTACTGTAGAATTAGATGTTTCATATCATATGGAACAAGGTATGAGTGAAGAGGAGGCAAGAGAGAAATATGAAAAAGAAGCAGGGCCTCACGAAAGAACGGTTAATAGAGCATTTATGAAAAGAATGCATTGGGATAGATATGTTGATGGTACAGATGAAGGTAGAAAAATAATTGAAATAGGAGATACAACATTTACTACAAAGGACTTTAAAGATTGTTTAGCTAAATTATCAGATTGGGATGGTGAAGGAAAATTAAGTGACCATTTAGAAAAAAAAGTGAGAATAAAACCAGGAACACAAAAACTTATGTTTGTAACTGGAGAGGGTAAAGAAATAGAGTTAGGAAATGATACTTGGAGAACTGCGGGAGATTTAAGTAAAATTGCAGGTAGCTTAGGAACAGATTTAGAAAAATGTTTGGGGGATAAATCATAATGAAAACACAATTACTTTGTACATTTACTAAAAGAAATCATTTCAATGAAACTATTGACGTTATCATAGCATGTAATGATATAGTCTTTAATAAAATTTATGTATTTCAGAATGAAAACGACCATCACCAATTAATATGTACTTATAATGTAGAGTATGATGAAGATTTTATGCAAGGTATTCCAGATACAATATCACTTCATAGAAAAAAGAATACAAATACACTTTACACAATTAACGCACTCAATGATTTAATTCGTGAATTGAATGGTGGTAAGTTAGATAAAACATTTCCGATAGAGTGGGAAAATTATAAGAACTCTTTATTACTCACAAACGAAGAAGGACTTAATAAAATACCAACAAGAATTTATACCATAGTGGATGTTAAAACTTGGGATAATACTGAAAAATAAAATTGTATTTTCGAAAAATCGATTATACTTATTTACATATCAAGGTTATACTTGATTAAAAAATACTAATTAACTAATTAAAAATAGGAGATAAAAAATGGATTTAAACGCAATCAAAAATCGTCTTAATCAACTTCAAACAACAAATAACCGTACTTCCAATCTTTGGAAACCTCAACCTGGTTCACAGGTAGTTAGAATTGTTCCTTACAAATTTAACGCTGATAATCCTTTCATTGAGTTGTACTTTCACTATGATTTAGGTGGTAAGAACTATCTTTCACCAATTTCATTTGGTCGTCCTGACCCGATTGAAGAGTTTGCTCAAAAACTCAAATCAACTGGTTCAAAAGATGACTATCGTCTTGGTAGAAAAATTGAAGCAAAAATGAGAACTTTTGCTCCAGTAATAGTACGTGGTGAAGAAAATCAAGGTGTTAAGTTTTGGGGTTTTGGTAAGACGGTTTATCAAGAACTGTTATCCATTATCGCAGACCCAGATTATGGTGACATCACAGATTCAGTAAATGGTCGTGATGTTGCTGTAGAGTTCAAAACAGCCGAAGAGACAGGTAAATCCTTTCCTTCAACATCAATCAGAGTAAAACCAAATCAAACTCCAATTACAGAAGACGCATCTGTTCTTGAATCAATCAATGAATCACAAAAGAATATTACTGAAATTTATACAGAACGTTCTTATGATGAATTGACTCAAGCACTTGATAGTTACCTAAACGGTGATTCATCAAATGAGGAGGAAACTAAACAGGAAGAAGTTAAAGAAACTGCTCCTGCTAGTTCCTATGATAAAAAAGAAACATCAGACGCGTTTGATGACTTATTCAATAGTTAAATAAAAAAAAGGGGGAGTTTAAATCTATTGGATACTCCCCCAAGTTACTAACAATAAACTTGGAGAAAATTTATGTCAACTAGAGATGAATTAGCTGGTGTTTTAGCCGATACTATAAACAAACAATTTAAGGATATGAAAGTAGCATATTTCTTAGATGGTACAGACACTACACCTACAGATATAAAAGATTTTGTATCTACAGGTTCTACTATGTTAGACTTAGCAATATCAAATAAACCTCACGGTGGAATTGCTGTTGGTCGTATTACAGAATTGAATGGACTAGAATCAAGTGGTAAATCACTACTTGGAGCTCATATGTTAGCTGAGACTCAGAAGAAAGGTGGAGTTGCTGTATACATTGATACAGAGACCGCCGTTAGTACTGAGTTTCTTAGTTCTATTGGTGTTAATGTAGATAGTATGTTGTATCTACATTTAGAAACAGTAGAAGATATCTTTTCAGCTATTGAAGAGATAGTTGTTAAAGTTCGTGAATCAGATAAAGATAGGTTAGTAACTATTCTTGTTGATTCACTAGCCGCTGCTACAACTAAAGTAGAGTTAGAAGCTGAGTTTGATAAAGATGGTTGGGCTACAAGTAAAGCAATCATACTATCAAAAGCTATGAGAAAGATTACTCAAATGATTGGTAGACAAAAGATAGCTCTTGTGTTCACTAATCAACTTAGACAAAAACTTGGTGTAATGTTTGGAGACCCGTGGACTACAAGTGGTGGAAAAGCATTACCATTTCACGCATCAACTCGTATTAGATTAAAGAATACAGGTCAAATCAAAGATAAAAAGAATAATAACATCGGTATGAAAATGAGAGCTCAAGTTATTAAGAATAGATTAGGGCCTCCAATGAGACACGCTGATTTTGAACTTTACTTTGAAAGTGGTATTGATGATGAGGGTAGTTGGTTGAAAGTTATGAAAGACCACAATCTTGTAAAACAAGGTGGAGCCTGGTATACAATGAATAATCACGAGGGTAAAGAACTTAAATTTCAATCTAAAGATTGGAGTGAACAACTTAAAGATGAGGATTTCAGAGAGTATTGCTATAACTTAATCTGTGATAAAGTAATTCTAAAATATGAAAAGAATTTCGGTATCGATGACGTAGTTGTAGAAGAGGAAGATAGTGAGTAATAGTAAATATCTTTCTATATTCGATGAAATAAAGAAAAAAGGTGGGTCTTTAGACGGTGGTCAACCTAATGATAAAGTACTTATAATAGATGGCTTAAATACTTTTATTAGAGTATTTAGTGTTATACCGACTACTAACGATGATGGTATTCACGTTGGTGGAATAGTTGGTTTTCTAAGAAGTATTGGTTATACCATAAATATGTTTAGACCTACCCGTGTCATCATAGTGTTTGATGGTAAGGGTGGGTCTACCCGTCGCCGTAAATTATATCCAGAATATAAACAAAATCGTAAAACTAAATACAGAGTAAATCGTGCGTATGATTTTGCTTCTCAAGAAGATGAGAAACAAAATATGATTATGCAGTTACAAAGAGTGGTTGAGTATTTAGATGCTCTTCCTATAACTGTATTATCGTATGATAATATTGAAGCTGATGATACGATTGGTTATTTATGTAGACAAGTTCTTACTGAATCTCAAATTACAATTATGTCTACTGATAAAGATTTTCTTCAGTTAGCAAATGGTAGGATAAAAATATGGAGTCCTACTAAAAAGAAAATGTATGATGAACAATCTGTACTTGATGAGTTTGGTATATCATCACACAATTATATTTGGTATAGAGTTATAGATGGTGATAAGTCAGATAATATTTCTGGAGTTAAAGGATTAGGTTTAAAAACAATACAAAAAAAATTACCGTTTTTGAGCGAAAATCGTATAGTTAATATAGATGAGGTTATTACAGAATTACCAGACGCAAAAGATGTTATAGAATTGAATTACAAATTAATGCAGTTATCTGATGTGGACATTTCTGGTTCTACAAAAACAAAGATAATAGAAAGAGTTAACGAACCAATTAATAGGTTAGTAAAATATAAGTTTCAAAAAATGTTTTTAGAAGATAAATTATATACAGCACTTCCTAATGTTGATAGTTGGTTACTTACTAATTTTAATCAATTAAATCATTATGCAGAGAAAACATATGAGTGAAACCCTAACACAATTTGGAACATCATTTCAATCAAAGATTATAGCTTCATTAATGGGGAATGTAAAATTTATTCAAACTATTAGTGATATTTTGAACCCATCTATGTTTGATTCAGATTCAAATAAGTGGTTGGTTAAATCAATTAAAGAATATTATTATGAGTATAAAAAACAACCAACACTTGAAGTTATAAAATATAAAATAGATGAAATAGATGATGATGTACTAAAATCTGGTGTTGTAGATAAATTAAGAGAAGTATGGAAAAATATAGAAGCTACAGATTTAGAATTTGTACAATCAGAAACACTTGACTTTTGTAAAAATCAAACATTGAAAAGTGCTATTTTAGAATCTGTAGATTTATTAGAAAATAAAAATTATGATGGTATAAAATCTATTATAGATGAAGCTATGAAAGCTGGTACTACACGAGATTTAGGACAAGATTATATAGAATCTTTACAATTAAGACTTGAAGAATCCGCAAGAATAACAGTTAATACGCCTTGGGATGTAGTTAATGATATTATGGATGGTGGTTTGGGTGTAGGTGAACTTGGTGTCATAGTTGCTCCTGCTGGTATTGGTAAATCTTGGACACTTCAAGCTTTAGGTGCTGGTGCACTAAAAGATGGTAAAACTGTAGTTCATTATACATTAGAGTTAAATGAAAATTATGTCGGTTTGAGGTATGATTCTATCTTTAGTGGTGTTACTACTGCTAATATTAAATATTATAAAGATGATGTACAAGCTAAAATATCAAAACTACCAGGTAAATTATTAATTAAATATTTTCCTACAAAATCAGCTAGTGTACAAACAATAGGAGCACATTTAAAACAGATTGAAATAAGTGGTGTAAAACCAGATATTGTATTAGTTGATTATGCTGATATATTAATGTCCGTTGGTACGTTTAGAGAAAAAAGACACGCTCTTGGAACTATTTATGAAGATTTAAGAGGATTAGCTGGTGAGTTAGAAGTTCCCATATGGACAGCGTCTCAAGCTAATCGTTCAGCATTAGAAGAGGATGTGATTGGTGCTGATAAAGTTGCAGAAGATTATAGTAAAGTTATGACTGCTGATTTTGTTATGAGTATGAGTCGTAAAGTAGAAGATAAAATTGCTAATACAGGTAGATTTCACGTGATTAAAAATAGATTTGGTATTGATGGTGTGACTTATCCAGCTACAATAAATACAAATATTGGACAAGTTCAGATATTTGAGGGTAGTAGCCAATTCGGAAAAGATGCACAAAGTAAGATGAATAATAGTCAAGAATTTTTAAGAAAAGAATTAGCTAACAAGTATAACGATATGGAAAAAAATGTTGAGGGATTTGAATAAAACGTAAATTAAGTTGAATATATATTATATTTATGAGTGTTACAGGAAGTAGATTACAAAGGAGTTTAGTTAATGGAAAAATTTAAGTTATCGGAAAAGTTTATAGACAAATATAAAAGAAAAAAAGCACCGTTTGGTTTTAATGGTTTAGGTGAATTAGTTTATATGAGAACCTATTCAAGAATTAAAGATGATGGTAAAAATGAAAGATGGTGGGAGACAGTTCAAAGAGTGGTAGAGGGAACTTATTCTATGCAAAAAAATCATATTGATTCACATCAATTGGGTTGGAATGCGTGGCAAGCACAAAAGTCCGCACAAGAGATGTATGATAGAATTTTCAATATGAAGTTTTTACCACCAGGTCGTGGTTTATGGGCTATGGGAACACCAATTACAGAGGAAAAGAATTTATATGCAGCACTTAACAATTGTGCATTTGTATCCACTAAAACACTCAAAGAAGATTATGCTAAACCATTTTGTTTTCTAATGGACGCTTCAATGTTAGGTGTTGGTGTCGGTTTTGATACTAAAGGTGCTAATGAAATCGTAGTAAAGGGTATAAATAAGAGTAGAAACAAAGAAGTATTCGAAATACCTGATACAAGAGAAGGTTGGGTAGAATCACTTAAACTATTATTAGAAAGTCATTTTCACGGTACAGCACCAGTGGAATTTGACTATAAATTAATTAGACCAGCAGGAGAACCAATCAAAGGTTTTGGTGGTGTATCAAGTGGTCACGAACCATTACAAGAAGTACACGAAGAAATTGTAAAGGTATTAGAGACTAATGTGGGTGAACCAATCACAATCACTACAATTGTTGATATTATGAATCTTATAGGAAAATGTGTAGTAGCAGGTAATGTTAGAAGAACAGCAGAAATTGTATTTGGTGACCCACATAATGAAGAATACTTAGATTTAAAAAATTACAAAGTAAATAAACATAGAGAAACATATGGTTGGACATCTAACAACTCTATCTTCGCAGAACTTGGTATGGATTATACTGAAGTAGCAAAAAGAATTGTGGACAATGGAGAACCTGGTCTTGCTTGGTTAGATAATATGAGACATTATTCTCGTATGAAAAATGGTGGTGATGATAAAGACCATAGAGTAATGGGTGGTAATCCTTGTTTAGAACAATCATTAGAATCATATGAATTGTGTTGTTTAGTAGAAACATTTCCAGATAATCACGATTCATTAGAGGATTATCAGAGAACATTAAAATATGCTTATTTATATGCTAAAACGGTAACACTTGGTAAAACTCATTGGTCAGATACTAACAGAGTTATGTTAAGAAATAGACGAATTGGTTGTTCAGCTAGTGGAGTTGCACAATTTATTACAAATAGAGGTTTAGATGAATTAAGAAATTGGTTGGAAAGTGGATACAATGTTATACAAGATTGGGATAAAATGTATTCAGATTGGTTTGCAGTACCACGTTCCATCAAAACTACTTCAGTTAAACCAAGTGGTACAGTTTCATTACTTGCTGGTGCTACTCCAGGTTTACATTATCCCGAAAGTCGTTTTTATATTAGGAGAGTAAGAGTATCTAAACATTCAGAACTTATAGAACCACTAAAGAAAGCAAAATATAAAGTAGAACCAGCCTTCGGTTCAGAAGATACAACAATGGTTGTTGAAATACCTGTAGATGTTGGAGAGGGAATAAGAACAGCTAGTGAATTATCCATATGGGAACAATTTAGTTTAGCTGCATTTATGCAAAGACATTGGGCAGATAACCAAGTAAGTTGTACAGTTACATTTGACCCGAAAACTGAGGGAATACAAATTCCTCACGTATTAAATTATTATCAATATCATTTAAAAGGTATTTCTCTTTTACCAAGACACGAATTAGGTGCATATAAACAAATGCCTTACGAGTCAATTGATGAAAAAGAATATAATAAACAAGTTAAAAAACTTGGAAAATTAAGTTTTGGTGTAATCAAACAAGAAGAAGCTAACATAGAAAAATTCTGTGATGGAGATTTTTGTGATGTAGAGATTGTTCCCACTACTGGTGATAACGATGACCAAGATTACGCTAATTAAAATTTCACATACCCGACAAACAGGCAGTTGACACACCTGAATAAAAATGTGTCTTAACACTAAACGAGGAGAACGTTAATGAATAAACGTAATCTAATAGTATCACTTATGATGATAACTGGATTGTTTGCACAATCTGTAGTTGGAATTGTAAATGATGCTGACACAAACCCTTTGGATGGTGCAAATGTAGTAGTAGAGGGAACGGACTTAGGAGCAGTAGCTAGTGAAAATGGCTTCTTCTCAATTGATGTAAGTCCTGGTACTTATACTATCACTGCCACATTCATTGGTTACTCATCTCAATCTATAGAGGTTGTTGTGGGTGAAGAAAATGTAAATGTTGATTTTGCTTTAGCAATTGATGCAGTTACTATGTCGGCACTTGAAGTTCTTGCTTCAAGAGCAGATGAAAAAACACCTGTTGCGTACACGACTGTAGATAAAGAAGAGATGGAATTTCGTCTTGGTAGTCAAGATGTTCCAATGGCTTTAAATACTACACCAAGTGTTTATGCAACTCAACAAGGTGGTGGTGCGGGTGACGCTCGTATTAATGTTCGTGGGTTCAACCAACGAAATGTAGCGGTAATGATTAACGGAGTTCCACAAAATGATATGGAAAACGGTTGGGTCTATTGGTCTAACTGGGATGGTGTTGCTGATGCAGCTCAATCTATCCAAATGCAACGTGGTTTGAGTGCTGTTAATTTAGCTACACCGTCAATTGGTGGAACAATGAACATAATTACAGACCCTGCGAGTATGGAAAAAGGTGGTAAGTTCAAACAAGAAGGTGGTGCTGGTGGATTTTTAAAATCTACAATTAACTACAATACAGGTTTGATTGGTGATAAACTAGCACTTAGTGGAACATTAGTTCGTAAGACTGGTGATGGTATCATTGATGGAACTTGGACAGACGCTTGGGCTTGGTATCTAGGTGCAAGTTATGCTGTGAATAAGGATAACCGATTTGAATTATACGCAATCGGTGCTCCACAACGTCACGGACAGAACTTGTATAAACAGAATATTGCTACTTACTCACAAGAGTTAGCTGGTGATATTGATGGATACGATGAATCAGCTTTCGCAGATGGAGCAAAGTTTTCAACTGAAGCTGGTCGTACATTCAACCAAAACTGGGCACCTGTAAGTTCAGACTACAAAGGACAACAATATTGGTATATGTACGGAGCTCGTACAACTGATAGACATAATCCTAACTTCCTAAATGAAAGAGAAAACTTCTTTCATAAACCATTAGTTAATCTTAATCACTTTATGAATATCAATGAGAAAACTAAACTCTCATCTGTTTTCTATTGGAGTGGTGGTTCTGGTGGTGGTACTGGAACTTATGGTAGTGTAAGTAGAGTTCCTGCAGTAGATGGTGAAAAGTGGTACAGGAGTTCACCGTGGCAATGGGATTGGAATGCTGAAATAGCTCAAAATTCTGATAACGTAGATACTGAATATCACGCTACGAAGAATCGTTCAACAGGTATTCTTCGTAACTCAATCAATCGTCAAGATACTTATGGTATTATTTCAAAACTTAACTATGAAGTTAGTGATGATTTAGAACTACAAGTTGGATTAGATTGGAGAACTGCTGGAATTGAACACGCACGTGAAGTTCGTGATTTATTAGGTGGTGATTATTTTGTTAATAAATCTAACAAAAATAATACAACTCCAGAAAGTCAAATGAAAGGACTAGGTGATATCATCGCATATCATAATAGTACTACAGTTGATTGGATTGGTGGATTTGTACAAGGTAAGTATACTAAAGACAAACTTAACCTATATGGTATGGGTGGACTTTCAAGTATTAAATACTCTTACCAAGACCACTTTACAGTTGCTAATGAAGTAGTTAAAGCTGATGCTATTTCTACTTTCCAAGTAAAAGGTGGAGCTATGTATGACGTAGACGATAATGTTAGTGTATTTGCTAACACAGGATACGTTGAGAAACCACCAATTATGGATAACGTAATCTACTACGATGGTACAGTTTCTTCAGACCCTGTAAATGAATCTTTTATTAGTTCAGAAGCTGGTGTCAACTTTAGTTCAGACAACTTTGCAGTCAAAGTAAGTGCTTACAATACTGATTGGAAAGATAGAAACCTTACTAAAGCTGTAACTACAGGACAAGGTTCAAGTGGTGATACTGATGTAATATTCTTAAAAGGTATTGGTCAGAAACATCAAGGTCTTGAAGTAGAGGGTTCAATGAAACTAAATGATATGATTAGATTAGACGGAGCAGTATCATTTGGTAAGTGGAAGTTTGATGGTGACGCAGATGGTCTTTATACAGACTATACTAACGAAACACCAACACAAACACCTTACACATACACACTTGATGGATTATACGTAGGTGACCAACCACAGACATCTTATGTCTTAGGTACAACACTTACACCAATGACTGGTCTTAGATTACAAGGTATCTTTAAGATGTATGATAAGAACTATGCAGATTGGAGTCCAGATTCACGTGAACTTTCTGGTGATGCTGATAGAAGTCAAGTATGGCAAGCACCAGGATATAATCGTTTAGATTTACACGCATCTTATAAACTACCTAAGATTGCAGGATATGATATGACTTTAACAGGTCACGTATTTAATGCACTCGATGGAGTTTATGTACAAGACGCAGTTGATAACTCACAATATAATGGATATGGTGATAAACTTCACCTAC
>TARA_R100001594_G_scaffold6586_1_pt1 | contig 11805 bp, 5 predicted proteins | sample TARA_R100001594 | Tara Oceans TARA_R100001594 (sample SAMEA2622752) | marine metagenome | biome: marine biome (ENVO:00000447); feature: marine epipelagic mixed layer (ENVO:xxxxxxxxx); material: "saline water (ENVO:00002010), including plankton (ENVO:xxxxxxxx)" | depth 150 m | reverse complement strand
TATAATAATATTACTTTAAATGCACAGGCTTTAGCTGATATGAGAGATGATAACACAGTTTATATAGCATTAGTAAACTTTGATTATGACTTAAAAGATGTAGAGCCAACAGGATATTCATCTCACAGAAATGGACTTTATTATCAAAACTACACAGGCACAAGTCGTGACCCAAAACTTGTATACACATTAGCATTACCAACTACAACAGATAATGCAGTATTTTTTGGAACAAATTTTTAGGGAATGGTCGATTATGAAAATTAAAAATTTAGTATTAAATTACTGGTTAGGATAGGAGAAGAAAATGTCAACAATTTATGATTTAGCAAATATACAAGCAGGAGACCCTCAAGGTCAAGTAGGAATGGCAGTTGGGGAAGCTATTTCTAAGCTAGAACAATACAAGCATCAGAAGGAAATGATTGAAGAAATTAATCAAGCATATAAATCAGCTGAAGATAAAATGAAAAAAGGTAAAAAAGGATTTGGGCTTGCCGGAAGTCTGCTTGGCGGGCTTTTAGGAATGAGCCTAGGTCCTCTTGGAGCAGCTCTTGTGTCTGCGGGTACTGCTGGGCTTGCCGAGAAAGTTCGACAAAACACATATGACCCTACAAAAGAATTAGAAAAAATTGATAAAAAATATAAGGGAAGAAAATTAGGGGAAGGTGTTGGAGGTGTAATAGATGAGATTCAAAGCAACTTAGACTCAGCGATAGTGCAAGATGCTATTACGTCAGGTTTAAGCTCGTATGCGCTTGGAAATTTAGAGCTTGTGCCAGGAGAAACTACAGAAATATTAGGTTCAGAAGAGGTTGCGGGTGGTTTAATTTCAGAAGATTTTGTAACAGAAGGATTACCAAATATTGCAGACGCTGATGGAAATGTATGGCAGATTATAAGTGAACCAGAAGGTCATTCATATGCGCTCGGCCATTCTCCTGGAACTACTACAGTTCAAAATTTTGCTCCAGACTACGCTCAGACAGCAGTTGATTATACTACAGGACCACCTTCATTTTCTATGAGTGGTTTAGATAAAGAAGCACTAAGTTCATTGGCTGGAACGAAAGGAATTGATATTTCAAAATTAACGAAAGGAATGAAATTAGATGGTCCTCTAGGCGATTTTCTTAAAAATAATCCTTGGATGGGACAAACACTTCAAGGTTTATTAAGATATGGAGGAACTCCATTATTGCAAGACTTAATGATGAGTGAGTATCAAGCGCCACAGTTTGCTGCTGCACCATTTAGAAACCCATTTGGAGGTTATTAATGCATACACCAGGACATAATCCATATTTACAACAAATAACAGACCCATATACTTTTGATTTTGATATTTTGCCCCAGGACCCTAGAGTCCAGCCTATACAGCTTCAGCTTGACAACTTATATGGATATAAAGGAATTAATGACGAAATAATGTCGACCCTTGCTAGAATTTTTGGCAGTCAAGGAAAAGATGTTTTGAGTGTTCTTCCAGGAGTTTGGAGTGGAGATTCGGAGCATGGCTGGAATATTGGTGGCCAAGGAGGTTCGCCTATGAGTGAAGAATGGTTGCTTAACCTAGTAAATCCATCATTTAGCTTGGATGATGGTCAGCTCCAAATGGACTATGACTCTCCTGGGGGGAGTATTTACAATTGGGCAGTTAGCGATGCAAGCGATGAAACTACATATTACATCCCACCGTCAGAGGGGAGTGTTGTTTTAGAGGGTTTAGATTTTGAAGGTCAACCACTTGGTATAAATATATTTGACCCTGAAAGTATTGCAAGTGTATTATCTGATATGGGTGAGCTTGGTGATAAGCCAATAAAAGCTGCAGAGATTCAGGCGTTAACACCTGAAATGCTTGAAAAAACAGAGTCCCAATATTATGAACCTTACGAAGAAGCGGAAAGAGTAAATTTGGTTGAAAAGCTTGATAAAAATATTGCAGGGGCAAAAACAGGTGGTTTTGCAGGAAGCGGTGGAAGGCGAGCAGGTTTATCAGCAGCTGACAGAATGTATAGCGCAGGATATGGAGATATTATAGCCGATATTATGAAAATGAAAGGAAAAGCAACTGGTGATGTTTTGGACACAATTTATGGTTGGCAAGAATTGCTTTCTGAGCAAACATAAAGGAACAATAAATGGCTAATGGCCCAAGATTAAAACGTCAAGGAGGATTTAAAAGCTCAAGTGGGCTTGATAATCTTATGCAAGTTTTGCAGATGGGAAGTGGAATTGCTCAATCTGTTCAACAAAACAGAGATAGAAAATTTACATATTTTAAAAGCTTTGTCGATACTCTTCTTGGAGACATGAAAGGTGAAAAAAATAGTGATATATTAAACGAAAAGCTTGAACACCTCGAAGATTATTATGGGAAAAGAGCAAATAAAAATCATTATGATACAATTGAATACATGAAAATGGCTAAGAATGCTATTGGTAATGAAATAAGAAAAAATGATGATTATAAATTAAGGCTTGATGCATGGGAAAATCAGTCAGAGATAGTAGACGATTTTGTTAATGAGCAATTTCTATATGGACAACTAGATAAAATAGGGCAAGAAAAAGTTAGAAGAGAAGATTCTGGTTTCAATGATTGGAAAGTTGAAAACCCTGCAAAACTTATTGGTGACTTGCTTCAAGACGACCATGAGCGCTATGTTGATTATCAAACATTTACAATGAAAGGTCATATGGACACTTTTGGAGATTTCATGACAAATTTTGCAGGAAAGCATGGAGAAAGAATTCCTGACGTTGTATGGAATGATATTAAGGATACTAAGAGCTATATGGCTAATATTCTTAATGATTACAAGTTTGATGGGATAATGGATGAAGTTGAGCATTCAGCGTATTGGAAACGAACACAATATGGTGATTCTGATGACCTTGCTATGTTAAGAACCACTAAAGACCAAGCAAGAATTGAAACTACAAGAAATAATAGACTTGAATTAAAAGGAAAAATAGACGAATATAATAGACTTAAAGGGCTTATTGACACAAAAGATGGTGGCACTGGAGAAGAACTGATGAAGGCAGAAGAAATGTTTGCTTATGTTGGGGTAGGTCAAGATTTCGTAGACTTCGAGGCCCAGGACTACTATATGTTAGATTTAGCAGGTGCAATAGATGAGGATTGGGGAGATGCAGGTGCTTCAGTTCAACAGCAAGCTGCTTATAAGCTAAGAAATCAATATATTAATAAAATGCAAAAATTAGAAGAAGATATTAAGGGATTAAATACAAACCTTGAAAGAAGCAGTATTCACGACTCCCTTAAAGACTTTGAATTTTGGAGTCCTGTAGGAGAGGTTGAAGATGAAGTAAATTTTGAGAATCTTTCTGATGATGAATTTGATAAATTGTGGCAAGAATATGAAGGCCAAATTAATAAATAATGTCAAGCATAAAAAAAGAACAAATATATAAAAGGTACGGTTACGACCCTGAAAAAGAAGATTTTGGGGATTTTATTAAAAGGATTGGAAATGAGGTTCCCTCAGATTCTTTAAATATTGTCAAAGATATGATTTTTAAGGGCCTTTCAAAAGATGATAAAATTAAAATTTTAAAATCACAACCACCAACAAATATCAAAGAGAAAGAAGAGCCATTGCTTTCAAAAGAGGAGAAAATATTAATCCTTGAACAAGCAAAAGTTGATGGAAAAATTACAGAAGACCAAATAAAATCTACCGTTACAGATATTAGAAAATCTAATCAAAATAAAGAAAGAAAGGAATATAAAGATAAAACTGAAAATCCTCAAGTAACGCAAATGGAGGCAAAACTAGATTCATTATACGACTCAAAGGCTAAATACCCTTATGGAGAGGCTTGGGGTCCAGATAATTGGCTTTCATATGGCGCTTCGTTTATTACGACTGGTTGGAAAGATAGAGAAAATATGATAAATAGGCTTGAAAGAGAGTATCTTAAAAAAACTGGCAAACCTTATATTTCTAGTAAAGATGAAACGCTTTACCCTAGAGATGAGGATGGAGAACCAATATCAAATAGGCATCCAAGTGTATCAAGGTTTCATCACAAGCAAAACCTTGCTAAAGAAAAAAAGAAATATCTTGAATCAAAATCCCTTATGGGTTCAGATTATTTATATAATACTTTAAGTATTCCAGAAGACAGTACTGGACAAGGTATAGCACTTCCCTCTGTCATAGGGGCTCCTGTTGACTATCTTTATAATGTTTTGGTAAATGCAGGCTTAGGTACTAGAGGAGAAAAGAAAGGTTATCTTCAGGATGCTGCTGAAGGAGCATCAGAGCTAAGAGACTTAGTGTCAGGAGTAGCTGAAAATGAGTTGAAAGCGCTGCAAGATATTTTTAGTAATTTTTGGGCTCCTCCTAGTTACGATGAAAAAGTTTACGATATTAAGGAACAAGAATTAATTGACAAGCCTCACTCTGACCCAATGACTATGCCTAATCCAATATTTGAAGCAGATAAAATGGAGCAATGGCTTAGAGGCCCAAGCACAAACCTGTATTATGGTGGAAGCCCAATTTTATAAATAAAATATGAGTATAGATAGTTTACAAACAAGATTTCTTGACAATGAAAGGTTAAAAATCGGAACAGAATATCCGTCATGGTATTCAACTTTAAGCGACAAAGGCTTATATAGAAGATTAGCTAGTCAAGGAAAAGTCCCTAAAGAACTGAAAATAGAGGAGTATGAAACTGGATATTCATCCTTAGGAAAACAATCCAAATACAGCCAAGAAGAAACTGATTCAGCTCAAAACCAAATGGGCTTCCTTCAATCCTCTGCTGACTATATTATAAGTGAAAATTCTCCTGATTGGGCTAAAGCTGCCTATAATCGCTCCTTAACAGGGATGACTGAGCAGATGTTTACAGGTAAGCAAAGATATAATGTTGATGAATTAGATTTTAATATTGGCGAAGATATAGCCGCATCCTTCTTTTCATTTTTCATGCCTCTTGATATTGCAACAATGGGGATTGGAGGGCTTTTAGGAAAAAGTGCTGCAAAGGGTCTTGGGCGGAAATGGATGGCTGAAAAAGTCGAGGAAGAGGCAATTGAAAAAGCGGTTAAATCCATGGATAAGGATGCATTGAAAGCGCTCATGGAAAAAGCTTCTTTAACTAAGGTTGAAAAATCTTTAATTGGTGGAGCTGCCTCAGCAATAAATTTAGGAATATATGAAGGCGCAATAGGGGGAATCCAAGCAAAAATTAACAATGAAGATGTTGTGGGAGGAATAGCTCATGGAGTTTTTCATGGAGCTGCTTTAGGATTTTTAACAGGAGCAGCTGGAGGAGGAATGGGAGCAAGGGCAGCAGAGATAGAAAAAGCTTCTGGGACTCTCGCAAAAGGAAAAGGACTAGCTAAATCAGAATGGTGGAAAACTAAAGTAGGTTATGGTATTCCTGGCCAAGTCGTAACTGAGGCTTCAATATTTACAGCTGCAGAGGCATATGAAACTAGAAATGATGCTGAAGGTGAGTCTATTCTAAAAATGCTTGCAAGGAATGTAGGTCTTTTTGGAGCTTTAAAGGTTTATGGAAAAGGACAGCAAAAGGCCTTAAAAAAACTTGAAAAAACAGATTTATATAAAGAAGTAAAAGATATAATGGATGGATGGGATGCTGAGATTGCTAATAAGCATTTCAAAGAAGGGTCATATGAAAAAGCTTTAGATAATGTAATTGATTCTACTGGAAATGAACAAGCAAAGGCTGAAAAAGTTGAATCTAAGGCTGAAACAACTGCAGTTAATGAAGTGCTTAAAGAGGTTAGTGCTGGGCTTGAAAAAATTTCAGAAAGAGTTGGTGAGGGAGATGTAGGTAAAGAAAAGCTTGAAAGAAGCGGAAAAGAAGTCGCTGAAATTAAAAATACTTTAAAATTAGCAGAAATACTATTAGAAAAAGGGTTGAATGGAGACCTGACAAAAGAGCAGCTAGAGATAAACGAAAGACAAAGAAACAATATAGAAAAGCTTAGGGGTAAGCTTAAAGAGTTAAATGAAAAAATTACTAAGGATATGGAGGCTGATATTGAAAGGCAGGCAAATGAAGAGCCTGATGCTGGCTTAAATCCAAAGTTTGTATTAAATAAGCTTAAAAAGCATTCTATCGATGGAGAGCCCCCAATTGATGTTAAATCTAATAATCCAAAAACAGGCAAGCCTTGGGACCTTACTAATCCTAAAGAAGTAAAACAACTTAATGACGCTGTTGATAGTATCGCTAATAGTAAAAACAGCGAAAGTCGCCATGGAAAAAGAAAAAATTCAGCATTACAAAAAGATTTAGACTATCAAAACCAACTTGATTCTTCTAAAGAAAGAATAAGGCTTGGCGAAGAAAAACATAAAGATGAAAAAAGGTCAGGAAAACCATCTACAACCAAAACTGACAAAGCTATTCTTAATATAGATAAAGAAGTTTCTAATAAAGATGCAGACGGAAGAATTACAGAAGCTTCAAGAATTCATAGAAATATACTTTCTGAAATTTTTGGAGAAAAAAATACATCTACCAATAAGGTAGCAGAGGCCAAGGCCGCAGTAGAATTTTTAAATTGGGTTGAAAAAAAATATAAGACAAGCATTGTAGACTTATCAAAAGAACAGTTGCACGATATTGTAGAAACGTGGGTTACAGATGTGACTATGGGAGAATTTGCTAAAGGCAAAGAACGTATAAGCCCATGGGAAACTAAAGTAAAAGAATGGCATAAAAGAGGGTGGACAGATAGCCAAATACAGCAAGTTGTATCACGTGCAAATGCTATGCGAAACAATATACTTGGATTGGTTAGAAAAAAGGGCCTTAATAAATATACTGATGGGGCTTTTGATATTGTTAGGGATGGCACAGGTGCATCTACAGTTAAGCCAAGGCAAACCAAAGGAACAGGAAAGCCTGAGGTTAAGCTTGGGCAAATTAAAGATGGCGTTCCAGTCAAAATGGAAGAAAGTATTCAGGACCTTGCTGATACTGCAAGGAGCCAAAAAGAAAAAATAAAAGTAGGTAAAAAAGAAGTTGGTGGGGAAACTCTTGCAAATATGATAGAGTTTTCAAGAAAGCATAGACTTAGAGAAGGTGAAATAACAGACATACAGCCTGGAGACATTGATGTAACTAATGGCACAGTAACCTTAAGGCACAAAAGAAAAACCCCTTATGTAATAAAAGATAAAGCGTTTGCTGAATTTCTTTTCGATTATGCCCAAAAACATAATAGGGTTGGTGGCAATAAAGTTCTTGACTTTACTTATAAAGAATTTTCAAAAATGATTGAGTTTTTAGCTAAAGAAGCTGGGATTCAAATAAATGTATGGGAAGGAACTGAGGGGAGGATGTATAAGTGGGGAGAATCAAGTGTTGAAACTGGTTCACCTGTAAGAGATAAAAGCGTCTTAAAGATATTTAGGCAATCTCATAAAGTGAAGTATGGGGAAGGCGAGATGGAAGCGGCCTCAAAGATAAGAGGTCACGAAGGAGAAGGTGGGATTGCTGCAAAAAGATATTTATGGCAAACATTTGAAACTCTTACTGAAGCTCAAAAAAAATTAATCAAACCTACTAAACGTCAACTAGAATTAAGAGATAGAAAACTAACAATTTCAAAAGAGCGTCAGCAATCTCAAGTAGATTATTTAAAAAGCTTACCAGGCTACAGTAATTTAGAGGTTAAGCTTGTAAAAGATTTAGGAAAACATGAAGGAAAAAAAGTGCTTGGTAGAATAACCAACCATTTAGTAGAAGTTCTTGAAGGACGTGCAAAAGAAGATACAATACCTCATGAATTTAGTCATTACGCTGTAGACGTATTAAAACAGTTTGGAACATCAAAAGATAAGGCCCTTATAGAAAAAGGCATTAAAATGTTTGCAAAGGATTTAAAAAGAGAGAAGGGCGAGAGCAAAGAAAAATTTAGAGAACGCCAAGAAGAGCTTCTTGTTCAAAGAATTGGAGAATTTACAGCAGGGAGAATGAGGGCTAAGGATTTACCAGCCCTTAAAATGAAAGACATAAAAACATTTAGTGGTAAGTTTAAATATTTTGCTAAACAATTCTGGCAAAGGGTAAAAGATGTGTTTGGTCTACACTCTAAAGATGATGTTGCTTGGATGCTTTCTAAAAAAGTTTATGAAGGAGATATTCCAACAGGAAGGGAGGTTTATAATTATGTTGAATCCATGAGGGTCCACCATCAAACTGGGCCAAATGGAAAACCTAATCCTGCAAACACTAAAGCAAAAGAGCGTGCACAAAAAAGAGGGTTTGCACTTCACGATATTCTTATAAAAGATTATGGGATGCCAGAAGCAGATTTAATTGCCTTAAGAGAGCAAATAGGTTTCCCAAAAGGAGCAAAAATAAAAGATGTTTCTCTTTCAACCTTAGAATTGTGGGCGGACACTTTACAGGAAAGCTTTAATAAATATCAAGGACGTAAAACTGAAATAAAAACTCTTGCAGAGGAATATCAGCTTAGTGACAACGATGTAAGGACTCTTGTAGAATCTATGGGAGAGTATCATGGAGACCCATCAAAACTTTCTTCCAAAGACAGAGAAAAGTTAAAGCATTTAATTAAGGAGTCTGGAGAGAAAACTTTTGTAGAAAAGGAAGCTATGGAAGACGTTATTGCGCTTTCGGATAAAAAGTACCCATTAAGTAATCTAGCTAAACATATTGCTCCTGTTTTCTATGTCTTAAGGAAAGGTGGGAAAGCAGGAAACAGGATAGCAGATAGAATGTTTAAATGGGATGTTACATATAATCATGAATTTAAAGGTAAAGGAGATGTTGTTGTTCATGCGGTAAGAAAAATGCTTGGAAGGGATGAAAGTTTGCTTTGGATGATGGACAGTGAGAGAGTTCAGGCTATTATGGATGCTGCGAAAGAAAAAAACAAAGATTCCAATAATCTTATAAATTTAAGAAAGAAAGCTACTGGTCTTGGAAAATATCAAAAACTAGACCCTGAAACAGGTTTAACCAAAAAAGAAATGAAATTCCTCAAAGAGCTTGAAAATGGATGGGAAATAAAAGATTCAGATGGAAAAGTTACTAGCTATGGTGGCTCAAATGCATATATGGCAAAAATTAAGATAAAAGAGCTTTATGATTATTATTGGAACAGTATGTATACAGAGGTTAGTAAGATAAATAATAAAATTGAATTTGAGCAATTTAAAAAAGAATTTGGAAAACTTTTTGTTGAAAATTATTTTTCAAGAAGGCTCACCAAGGCTGCTATGGAAGGGCTTGATGTTGGGCATGCAGCACTTGAAAACACTGTCAACTCAGTTGCAAAGGATGGCGCTTTAAAAGAAGCGCAAAGACAAGCAAAACTTCTTTACCCTTCTGGAAAAGGTAAAAAATATCAGGCAGAGGTAAAGGCTATAAGAAAAAGACTTCTTGATAAAACCACTAAAGATGGTCAAAAATACTTTGAAGGGATTGAGCTTGATGTATATAATATTGTAACACATCAACATCATAAAGTTAAAAATAAATATTTAATGGAAAGGGGTCCTCTTTTACCAGAATTTATTACTGTAAAGGATAAGCTTAATGTGACTCAAGTTGTAAGGACTTACGAAACTAGCTTATCTAAAATTGTTGAACCATATGTAATGACTATGAGTAAATATCTTGCAACAATAAGACACTTTCCAGAATATACAGGGCTAGGAGGAAAATATAAATTAGGCGGCTCAAAACTTGAGGTTATGAAGCAAAAATTAAAAGACAATAATATGGGTGCTTATGCGGAACAGCAAATAAGAAAGCTTATAGGAGTTAATGAAGGATATAGTCTTATAGGGGCTGAAATGCCATGGCTTAATAGTTTTGCTCATTTATCTGCTGCGTGGGGCCTTTCCTCTCCAACATCAGGAATTAAAAATCTTTTAATAGGTCTGCCAAGAACGTATGCAAGTTATGGGCTAGTAAATACATTGAAAGGATTTTATAAAGTTCTTTCTCCCACAGCTTGGCAAGAAGCAAGAGAAAAGGGGGCGCTTCAATATGGTGCAAAAACCCTTGAATTAGGACAAACTCCTGGAAGAGCAATGGCTCATTTATTTAGATATAATTTAATGACATGGACAGAGAATGTAAATAGGATTGCGGCAATGGAAGCAGGTAAACTATATTTCTCTCAACAGTTAAATGCGCTTAAAGGCATTCCAACTATGTTTGGGGTTAAGCTTCCTAAAAGTTGGGCAAAAAGAGCTATGAGGGATATATGGAAGCTTTCTGATAGCGATATAAAATTTTTAACTGAGACAGAAGCATTTAAAACAACAAAAGAGGCAGAAAGATTTAAGCAGATAATGGCTCAAGTAGAGCAATATTCACATATATCTACTCAAGGAGGGACAACAGAACATCTCTTACCTGCTGGCTGGTCTTCAAGATGGGCTAAACCTCTTACTCTTTTCCAAAGAATGGCATACGCAACAACATCTGATATGTATATAAACTATGTAAAGCCATTAAAGACTCACAAGAATCCTTTTCCTCTTTTAAGAGCTACAATGGGGCATGCTCTTGGTGGAGCCGCTTTGTATCAAATGTATAAGTTTTTATTTAACCAAGAAGGCCCTCAAACAGCTCAAAAGTTTTTTGATGAGGAAAATATCGCAAACAATCAGCTTATGTATTATCTATGGAAAGGTGAGTTCTTAGGATTGTTTGGATTTGCTTTAGACCCATATGTAAAGGGTGGATTTTTAAATAAAGTATCATCACCTTTAAAAGAGGGTCCTGAAAAAACTTTACTTTATCCTGTTGTTATAAGGAATATGGCAACCACAGCAGAGCTTGCATATGAAATTCTTATTGGCAAAGAAGGGCAGAAAGATAAACCATATAAAAAAATGATAAGCGATTGGGGAAAAAATACTGTTGTTCTTTATAGTCAGGCAGATAAAATGACCAAAAGAATAAAGTCTCCAACTTATTCTGAAAATAAAGTTATGAAAAGATGGTTAAGAAATTATATGATAGAAAAAGATTTAACTGGCAACAGTAACATGAAACATTTTGAATCTCCGTATTACTATAAAGACATGAAAGAGATGCTTCTTCTTGGTGATGATAAGCAGATGGTAAATGCTTTTTTCGCTGCATATAATGCAAAGATGGGAGATTATTTAAAGACTCCTGGAGCAACAAAGCGTTGGGCTCACAAAATGGCAGTCAAAGGAATCAAAGCCTCGCTATCAAGCATGAACCCTATTAATGTTTCTGATAAAACTCCTAAAGGAGTCACGATATCAAAAAGAAACGACTTTCTTAAATGGGTTAAAAAGAATTATGGCCAAGAAGGATATGACAGAATCCTAAAAGCAGAAAAAGAATATAAGTTTAGATTAAGAAAATTTTACAAAGCCATAAAACCTAAAAAACTTTGGCTTGAAAACTCAGCATTTATAGGAAAAGAAGAGCTATCATACGAATAATTTATCTCTAGGTATTAATACCATTTGAGACATATTATCGTCACCACCCATAACAATCTTAATATCGCCATCTTCCTTTAACTTTTTTATCTTTCTTTTAAGATAGTCTGTTGAAAATATATATCCACCCTCAATCTTATTTTTCCAACTTAAAAGGTGAATCCACGTTTCTGCCTCCGTTGCTGATATGCCTGATAATTTGCCTCTGCACCGTATTTCAATGGCTATATTTCCTGTAGTCTTCCATATATCTCTTTCTGTCTTAACCTCTACTTTTGTATTCTTGCTTTGAAAAGCTTTAACAAAATCCTCTCCAAGC